>OFMS01000002.1_pt1 | contig 159091 bp, 166 predicted proteins | sample 1541871 | NCBI WGS metagenome assembly OFMS01 (sample SAMN04209251, study PRJEB22552) | human gut metagenome | biome: gut; material: feces | host: Homo sapiens | place: USA: Oklahoma
TCACCACGATTGCCAGCAGCACAAGGGACTGGGCGTTGGATAAAAACCAGTTGTAAAGATTCTGTCCGAAATTCATAAAAGCTCCTTTCTTTCCTGTAAGATTCCTTATGTTTCAAGATTGCCGCCGTTAAAGCACCACCTCCTTTGCATCGGCGGCTTGCTGTTTCAGGATTTTTTCATGCTTCTCCGTCAGTCTTGCATGGGTGATGATGTCATGGACAATCTGGGTGTGGTTCATCTTATCCAGACGGAGAGCCAGCTTTAACGTGGGGGCTACCTGATGGGAGAGCCAGTGCAGGGTGCGTTCAAAGGAATAGGGTTCCGGTTTGGTTGTCAGTTTCAGGCTTCCCCTGTGTTCCCCGATAAACCACGCCCATTCCTCACTGATACGCCAGTCAGAACGGGGCTTCGTATCGTCCCTGTCCACGAACCGGACATAGCGGTTGATGATTTGAAAGGCTGTCCGTTCTGGATTGTCATGTTCTAACAGGTCACGGATGGCGTAAAAGGCACGCTCATTTTTCAGCCGGATTTCAAAGCGGTTCTTTACCTCTGCGTCCGCAATGGGAATATCATGCTTTTTGTACTGCTCATAGTCCTTTTCGTAAATGCAGAAGTACACCTCACTTTGGAGGGAACCGATATACAGGGTGTTCCCCATACATTCTTTTTCCCCACGCCGTACCAGTTCGCCGCTGCGGTAGCTTTTGAAGCTGCGGAAGACCGAGATACATTCCTCATTCCGGCACTTCTGTGTCAGATGGGGAATGTTCAGGATTCCCGTTTTGTCGTTGATGGCGAGGTCAAGCCGCTTCATCACGCCGTCCTCCATGAGAACATCCATGAAAAACTCATACCAGCTCCGTTCCTGTGCCAGCAGATAGCTTTCAAACTGGCGGCAGCCACGCCCTTTCAGTTCCAGCAGCACCCCTTTTTCCAGTTCCGGTGATACCAGAACGAAAATATCCCCCAGATAGTAATGCTCTGTGTATGAGTAGAAGCCGTAGTCTTCATGGATAAAGTAGGGGAGTTTTAGCCGCAGCACGTCTTCCACGATATGCTTCACATCCGTAGTGGGAAAGCGAATCCGCACATAGTCAAAGAGCATTTCAAGGGGATTGTCTGGGTTGAAGCGTTCCAGAGCTTCCGTGATGGCTTCCTGTAATGCTTCGGATGGGTGAGCCTTGCCCGTTTCAATGTCGCTCAGGTACGGACGTGTGATTCCGGCAGCTAGGGCAAGTTTCTGTTGTGAGATACCATAAATTTCCCGTTTTTCTTTGATGTCCCGTACCCATGTTTCTTCATTCAGTGAAAATCCCTCCTGTCTAAAAAAGCGTATGTCAACTTTCAGAGCCTTGTTGACACACGCCGGATATGGGGAAAATCCCTTGTGTACCGTGGGATTCTGCCCTGTTGTTTGGTTGTTGTCTGTCGATTTGTACCCCTCTGTTAGAAACGAGGGGTTTATGCTGGCGTGCCTTGCGGCACACCAGCCACAGCAGGTCAGTCCGTTTCTGCGGCTTTCGCTCCGCACGCCGCCTGCACTCCCTGCCTGCTGTCTATGAGCTTTTTTATTTCCTTGAGGAAATCGTGCCCTTTTGGCACAAGGGGCGTGTAAAACTCCGAGATAACGCTGGTTCCCACATCCACATAGCCACGCCCTTTTATCTGCTTGAGGAAGAAGTCCTTTGTGGTTTCCCCGAACATCATCCCATAACCCATTTCCGACATTCGCCCCAGAGCCACACGGAAATTGAACTGGTCACGGATTCCATCCCCCAGATACTTTGCGTCTGGACGCTGGCAGGCGAGAATCAGGAAGAAGCCAGCCTGCCGCCCAAGCATAACGATTTGTTTTAACTTATTAAGGACGGCAGCATTTTCCTTTGTGCCGAGCATTTCCATAAATGCCACATATTCATCAAAGATAAGGAAATTTGCCGGAAGTCCCAGATAAGCGTAATTTTCCCCTGTCCGGTAATTCTCCATGAGCTTCATGTCTTCGCTGCGTTTCATCATTTCTTCATAGAAACGGTCAATGCAGGCGAGCATATCTTCCTTTTTGTAGTACACCTCCGGCATAACCGCCTGTAAATCCGCAAGGTCGGCGTTCTTTGGGTCTAAGACGAACAGGACAGCGTTGGTGCGGAGCAGAGCTTCAATGAGGGTCAGGATGAAGTAGGTCTTTCCGCCGCCGGTTCCTCCGGCAATGAGCATATGGGGGAGCTTGTCATACTCCCACCAGACATTTTCCATGAGCCGGAGCCTGCCGTCCTTTGCCTGTACGTCCTCAATGGAAATACGGTTGGCAATGGTATCATAAAGCAGAGTGTACTCCACGTAGGAATCCTTTAATTCCTTATCCGTCAGCTCACAGTACAAGCCGCTTTCCAGCTTTTTCTCCAAGTTTAAGAGCTGCTCCTGATATTTCCCCAAGGTGATTTCCACACGGATATGGAGCAAGCCCTGTTTCATCCGGTAATAGATTTTGGGAAAGTAAGTGATGGTTTCTTTGGAACGGCTGGAAGACAAGTCCTTGAAAAAAGCGTCTTCTTTTCTCTGCTCTGATTCATACCACTTGTTTTCCAACACCATCCTTGCCAGTTTTTGGCGGTGGATGAGCTGCTTTACTTCATCCCTGCGGTATCGCCAGAACAGAAGAACTGCTGTAAGGCACACCAGCCCTGCTACGCCCATGCTGAATAACAGGTAAGGGATATTTACATACTGTACTATCTGGGAGAGGGACACTTCCTGCCAGTTGGTTCCAGCTATCTGCCGGATATGAAACAGCAGGACAACCAGCAGGAAGACAGGGAACAGGGTGGCAAGGGCAGTATGGAACACAAGGTCTTTATCCGTGGGGCGGATACGTTTTCCACGGGGGAAAAGCTGCTTCATGGAAACAATCCTCCTTTCATTTTTCTCTTATTTATCTGTTATTTTGCAGGGGGAGCGTCTTTCTTTGGTGGCTGAGGATTCATGGCAGCCCCTTTTTTCAGGATAATATCCTCCGCCTTGATGTACCAGTCCACCTCTGCCCCCTGAAAAGTAGCCGTTGCTACGGTGTCTGCCACCGGATTGATAAGTTCCACCTCTGCGTTGTAATCGAACTCCTTTAATGGCACGCTGGCAGGGATGGAAACCTGAATCATACGCCCCTGTCCTCTGGATTTTAAGTCATAGGTACGCTCCTTGATTTCTTCTGATACCGAGCCGTCTTCATTCTGGAGGTGAACCTCACGACGGAGGGCAGAAAATTTCAATGCCCCGAATGTTGCTTCCTTGTCAATCACGATTCCGTTTGCTAATCTCATAGTCTGATGTCCTCCTTTTCCTTACGCTTTTACCATATCGTCAGCGTGCAAAATGTAGTTGGTAAAGCCCCTTGTGCCGATTTTATAGCCCTCTGCGGTGATACGGGGATTGACGAGCTTTACACGTTCCTCAAAGTCAAAATGTTTCTCTCCGGCTTCGGCAGGGAGGATAACCACAATATCATCTGCCCTCTGTACGTCTGAATAAAGGTTGAAGCTGCGAGAAAGTACCGCCATGCGTCCGTTGATTCTTCTCTGTTCTATTTTGTCTTCTCCGGCAAACTCCAAGTTGCCAAATGTCTTTTCCATGTTGGGGATAACGAATTTTAATTCCATATAGATGTACCTGTCCTTTCTGAAATAATATAGTTGGCTCGATAGCTTCTGTTGATGTTCCATCCGACAACGGAGGTGAACGATTTTTCTCTGTCATACAAAACCGCCTTTCTTATTCATGTATGGTTTCTGCTATTCCTGCCATGATGTAATCAGCACACGGCAGGGCGATTGCATTTCCAAGTGCTTTGCACCGTGCATTATCACTAATGGGCTGTCCTAAATTTCCATATGCTGTCCACCCCTCCGGTAATCCCATCAGGCGCTCACACTCAACAGGTGTCAAATTTCGGAGAACTCCGTCTTTTTCTTCCCCCTCATACCAGAATGAAATCATATTGACTGCTTTTGCCAGTAAAGTTGGAAAAGGTTCATCTGGCCGTCCGAAACTTGCGAGGAAAGCAGACTGGTTTCCTGATTTTGCAGCACTCCGCATACGCCGTTCCTGAAAGGGGCGGATGACGGGTATTTTCCCCCTTGTTTTATCAAGAGATATTCGACTGGCTCCGGCGGCGGGCAGCCCGTAGTCTGTGCAAGGCGGAGGAAGCGGGAACATATCACGGGGCTTAAATAGTATTTCTGCGGAACGCTGTCCTCTAAAATCTGCCACAAGGAAGATTCTCTTTCTTCGCTGAACAAGCCGGGGCTTTCCCCAATACTGGGCATCCATGAGCCGCCAGCACAGGTCAGTCTTTCCCCCTCGCACCATACCGGCGTTAGCCCATCCTCCAGTAGAAGGCATTGAAATTTCGGTATCGGAAAATGATTGCAGCACGGCTCTAAAATCCATCCTGTCATTTGAAGAAAACGCTCCCATGACGTTTTCCCAAACAGCGATAACTGGATATAACCCATTTGTAGCACACCTCATTTCTTCTATAATTCTGATAGCCTGAAAAAACAGTCCTGATTTGCTTCCAGCCAGTCCCTCACGCTTTCCGATTTTAGACAGGTTCTGGCAGGGAGAACCGAATGTAATAATGTGAACAGGAGGGATGTTCCCTCCGTGTATCTTTGTAATATCCCCTAAATGTTCCATGTCTGGGAAGTGGCGTTTTGTTATGGCTATCGGGGATTTTTCAATCTCGCTTGCCCAAACGGGAATAATTCCATTACGGGAAGCCGCAAGAGGGAACACGCCGATTCCGTCAAACAGGCTTCCTAATTTAAGGGCACACATAGACCGCCTTTCGTTTTGCTTTTTCATGTGTTGTTTCCATTTTTCTGCTCCTTTCCAGACAATAAAAAAACACCATCAATGGAAGTCCATTCAATGGCGTTTGCTGTTGTCTGCTCATTTCTCAAGGTAAAGCAGAAAGCCCAATAGAAAAAGACGCAAATCTCAAAATGCGTCTTTTTCCATCTTCATATTCATTTTTTATAAAAGCACCGTCTGCCTGCTGTCTGCAAAGCCTTGATTTTACTGGTTTTCTACTACCATCCTTATCAAAGCCTTGCTAATTCAAGGATTTCTACATATCCTTTCTGTGTAGTCCTACCACAGTCTCCACATGCAACGGCATCTTTGTTGGAACACACATTTTCTGCCTCGTGTTCTTCAAAAGAACACACATCTTTATCATTCAACAAGTCATGATTATCGCTCATTTTTAAGCTCCTCCTTGTTGTCTACACAGCCTTTTCACAAAGATTCATATATCGGTCTCTGGCATATGGTATGCTTCTGTCATCCATACCCTTTAGCACAAATGTCAGCTTATACGGATCAGCTGTGCCATCCTCTTCCATATCACCGACAACGACTTTCTCCACAATGCTTTCAAATACTACTCTGTCAAATTCATCAAGTACATCAGCCCCTTTAAGCTTCTGCCTGATGAGTTTCATCTTATCAGCAATATTCTTCTGTGATAATACGCAGTCAGAAAATAAATGCTTTTCTTCTTCACATTTATCCAACTTATTGCTAATCTCACTGTATTTATCGTCATAAGCTTCTTTAGAAATTTTATCATCCAGATACATATCAGTCAATTTTTTTCTCTTCTTTTCAAGCGAGGAAATCTCTTTCTCAATACGCTTCAATTTTTCTGTACTGTCGTCTTTGGATAATGTTTCTTCCACTGATGACAACACAGATTCAAGTACATCATCAAAATTCTCTGCAAGCAAATTAAACATCTCAAGAAACGCATTTTCGATAACCACTTCATCTACGGCTTTGCTATGTGGGCAGTTTGCAATTCCCTTATTCGTTGCCGTCCGGCATTTCCATACCGGCTTTTTATGCTTTGTATCCTGATTATGGGAACGTCTGGTGAGATTAGTTCCACAGAAACCACACTGACACATACTGCTAAAAGCGTATTTTCTTGCAAACTTGATTCTCTCCGCATCTGATACATTTTCATTAGCACGATATCTGCTTTTTAAAATATCCTGAACTTTATCCCACTCTTCCTCTGAAATAATGGCTTCATGATGATTCTTCGTATAATATTTATTGGATTCACCGTGATTATCCAGACGCCTCTTTGATATCGGGTCTACTGTGTAAGTTTTTCCCATAAGCAAATCGCCCTTGTACTTTTCATTCTTAAGAATTCCCCTAACACCGCTGTCTGTCCACTTAACATTGCCCTTTTTATTGACCTTACCAAGCCTCGTAAGCTCCTTCGCAATTCTATATGCACCATATCCCTGCAGATACAAATCATAAATCAGGCGAACTGTCTCTGCTTCTGCTTCATTGATAGTTATACTCTTATCCTCCGGGTTATAATCATATCCGAGACATCCGTTAAATCCCATCAGCTCTCCTCTGGACATTTTCATCTGCACACCCATTGTCACATTCTGGGATAAAGACTCAACCTCATTCTGTGCAAGAGCAGATAAAAGTGATAACTGCATCTCACTTTCCATCTTTGATGTGTCAATATTCTCTTTTTCAAAAATTACTGTAACTCCCTTTACCTTTAGCATTCTGGTATATTGCAGTGTATCAACAAGATTTCGTGAAAATCTTGATACTGACTTCGTAATTACAATATCTATAAGACCATTCATACAATCATCAATCATCTTAAGAAACTGCTCTCTTTTCGTTGTTTTGGTTCCTGTGATACCCTCATCAGCGTATATCCCAACCATAACCCACTCTTTATTGGAATCTATCTTATCCTGATAGTACTGCTTCTGTGAATTAAAGCTCTGTATCTGCTCTTCTCCATTCGTGCTGACACGGACATATGCTGCTACTCTTTTTCTTGTAATAGTAAGTGGTTTTCCCATCTTTCTGCGGTCTCTGATAACAGGACCATCCACTTTCTTTATTACTTCTACCTGTTTTTCATCCATAGAAAACGCTCCTTCCCTAAAATCTGTCTGTATAAAATAAATTGGCAGTAACATCATTTCTGCTACTGCCTACACTATAATTCAAAATATAAATGTTAACGAATGTGCGGCTATGCTGTCATAAAAGTTATAACATCATATTCACTCATAATATGAATTCTTGTTCTACTGTACTCATCTTCGGTAATCAGTCCCTTGCGGAAAATCCACCCAAGTACAGCCAGTTTCTTGGCTAATTCTAATTCTTTTGCCATGTGTAAACACCCCCTTCTTAAAATACTAAACATATCACCTTCTTTTACCGAAATCTCAATTGTGATAATCATACCGTTGAAAGATACTTCATTTGGCTTTCTGCATATCACATGTTGTCAGTCTCACAGCTGACCTTTAGTCCCCCGAATCGCTTCGTGACCTGTGGGCTACTCCTGTTAGAGTCCGTTTCCCACCCTTGACGGAAGTGTCTTCACCCGCTCCGTTTCCTACCGGAAACATCTTCGCTGGTTCTATTGGCATATGATAAAGCTCATTTAGTTTTCAATGTACAAAAAAGTTGTAGAACATATGTTTGTTCTATGTTATAATATTTATAGCCATTTCAGATATCTTCTGCTGTCTGCTGGCTATGTTTTGTTGTGATAATGATAGTAAATTTTGAGAATGAAACACATTGACGACATGTTGACTGGAAGTTGACATAGACATGGAGAAAGTATGAAAAATCAATTGACATTTGCACATGTGACAGGTGCATTACTTGACAATAAAATAAAGACTTACCCACAGCACCGGCTTGTGCGTGACCTGTTTTCGCTCTGCCTGTTGGATGAAGCCTCTGACTATGGTGAAGCTTCAGATGATAACATCACATTCAGCCGCTGGTGTAATGGAGCAAGACCTGTTCCTGTAGATATTCTGAATGAATACAAAAATGATACCGGGCGTAATCAGATGATTACGGACTTTAAGAACAAGATTATTCCTAATCTTATAAATGTTTCTAATACCAGATATTTGTTGGAAGATATGATTAATAACAGCCGAAAAATAATTGGCATTACCAAAGCTGATGAATTAATTGCCATTGATGATAATGCCACATTTTTTACAGATGTTATGCTTTACGCCATATTATCTGACCATAACAGAAAGAACCTGTATTCACCGGAGCTTACTGACATTCTGCTAAGTAATCGTTTGCCGGCTGTTGTAAAAGAATTCATCGGAAGAAATGATGAGATAAAAGAATGTGGCAGACTGCTTGCTTCTGAATCCGTTGTTTTCATAAATGGAATCGCAGGAATAGGAAAAAGTGAACTGGCAAAATATTATGCCAGCAGGAATAAAAAGAAATATACCAATATCATCTACCTGTTTTATTCCGGCAGCCTGCGAAAAGACATTGCAGCCATGGAATTTTCAGATGATACATCAGATATGGATGAGGATGCTCTATTTGACTCACATTACCGACTGCTACGCTCCCTGCATCAGGACAGCCTTGTGATACTGGATAACTTTAATGCACTTCCTAAGGATGATGCTTTTTTCAAAGAATTTGTAAAGAATGATTTTGAATTGCTTGTCACGACACGCTGTGAAGTAAAACAATATGCTTCGATTAAGATTAAAGAGATAGCATCTGAAAAAGACCTTTTACAGCTTTTTGCTTCGCATTGTCCTTATTCGGATGATGATACCGAAACAGTTAAACAGATAATAAGAGAAGTTCATTCCCACACCCTGACTGTCGTATTATCAGCTCTTTCACTTGCAGCAGGCGGTCTTGAGCCTGATGAATTACTGCATGAATTAAAGCAGTGTGGGCTTAATATCACAGATAGTGAAAATGTGGAATTATATAAAGATGGGGATTATCATGATGGGCTTATGATTGAACATTTGCGTATTCTTATGCAGATCAGCCGGCTTAACTCTTCTCAAACCGATATACTTAAGAACCTGTCAATCCTTCCGGTATCCGGCGTGTATAAGAATCATTTCAGGAACTGGCTGCAGCTCGCCTCTTTGCATGATGTTAATTATCTTGCCCGATATGGTTTTATAACGGATGACATAGAGAATAAGAAAATAAACCTGCATCCTCTGATACAGGAAATCATATATGAGGAATTAAATCCTTGCATTTCCAATTGTCAGACACTTGTAAACAGTCTTCACTCAATCTGCTTGATGCATGGCTTAGAAGTCCGAAAGCCCGATAATACGATACAGGCTATGATAAGTGTTGTAGAAAACATCATCAATGATAATTCTGCCTGTTATCTGTTATTCCTTCAGGATATGTTTCCATATCTTGAAAAATACTCTGTCAGGGATTATATGTCAAAACTGGCTGACCGGATATCATGCCTTATGGAACAGGAGCATATCGATTCTGTCTGTGACAGAGCATTACTTTTAGACTATAAAGCAGAGCTTGCATACATGAGAAAGGATTATGATGTGGCTGTAAAAAAGCGTGAAAAAGCTATACACCTGCTTGAAAATGAAGATGACACTATGAACACCATGAATCAGAAACGCTATATCAATCTACTCTCAAATCTTTACAACAATCTGTCCAATGTATATCTTGCACTTAAAAAAACTGATAAAGCAACCGAAGCCTTACACAAGGCATTTGAGATAAGGATTTCATATGCTGACACCGGCATAATTGAAACGCATGATATGCTCCAACAGATGCTTAATCTTGTAAATATGCTGATACTTGCTGGTGATTTAGAGCTAGCACGGCTTGTCCTTAATCAATATGATGCTCTTGTAACAGATAACGAAGGCTACAACACTTTAGATTATGGCTGCTACCGACTTGCTTTCGGAATAATTGCATTAAAGGAAGGTAAACCAGTAGAAGCCGAAAAGAATCTACTGGCAGCAGAGAGTATTATCAATGCTGCTATGGATACCAGTGATTCTGATTTAGCTTCATCTGATACTGCTGTTTCAGCATTTGATAATTATGTTTCTAAGAATAACTATCTGAAATCTGTATACGGATATCTGAATAATCTATATGCCAGATGGCACAAGCCTGAGAAAGCACTGGAATATAAAGAAAAATGGCTGAATACCAAGAATGAACAAAATAAGAATATCACACACAGAAACGCATAAACTATTAATGCCACTAAAAAAAATACTGTTTGACATCGCCAGATATCAATGGTATATTATTTGTAGTGGTTGTGCTACGGAAACTTGCGATGCCCGTAGCCGGTGGAGTTCCATGCGTGGGCTCCACTTTTTTTATGCCTGTTTCAGAAAGGAAATACTATATGGCAAAAAACTTTCTCACCTATGAGCAGCAGCTACATATTCTTGAATATGACAAGCAACTTGCTATTCCTAATCACGAATATGCCACTAAAAAACTGGAAGAACTCAGCTACTATTCTCTAATAGGTGGATACAAATCTCTTTTCAAACACGCTCCGTCAAATAAATATATTCATGGCGTTACTTTTGATGAATTAGTTTCTTTCTACTACTTTGATGAAGAGCTACGCACTTTGTTTCTGAAATACATTCTTCATGTAGAACGCCATATAAAATCCATGTTTTCCTATCACTTCTGTGAAAAATATGGTGAACAGCAGTCCATGTATCTTGATATAAATAATTATAATCACACCAGAAAGAACCATCGTGAACTGCTTCGCCTGACTCATTCATTACAAAAAGTTATTGCTACACCTAGCAAATATGCCTATATTGAGCATTCAGTCAATACATATCACAATGTACCATTATGGGTTGCAACAAATGCTTTAACATTTGGGCAGATTTCCAAAATGTATCAATATGCAACTACTGATATTAGAACCAAAATCAGCAAAAACTTTCAGAATGTTTCAGAAAAACAATTGCATCAGTTTATCAACATTATAGGCAAATGCCGTAATGTATGTGCTCATGGAGAGCGTCTGTTCTCATTCAGAATAAACGAGACGATTCCTGATACTCTGCTACACAAAAAGCTTCAAATAACTCAAAACAATAATCACTATGTATACGGCAAGCAGGATTTATTCGCAGTTGTAATTGCCCTACGCTACCTGATAAATAATGATGAATTCAGACTCTTTAAAACTGCTCTTTCAAAACTTATAAAAACTGTAATTAAGCAGTGTCCTCATCTTACAGAGAAACAATTGCTTGATAATATGGGGTTTCCTGCTAACTGGGATAAAATCAGCCGATACAGGAAAATATAATTTAATATCTATCCTGAGTTTATTGACATACGCATCCTGTAATGTTAATGTACATATGGTTGCGCTACGGAAACTTGCGATGCCCGTAGCCGGTGGAGTTCCATGCGTGGGCTCCACTTTTTTATTTTCCCCGAAGGTACCTTAACCTTACTACTTGTGTCAATAATTTGCATTATGAGAAGTTCGCCGATGGAACCGTAAAATGTATGGAAGATGAAATACCGTTTGAAGTGCCGGAAGGGTGGGCTTGGTGTAAGTTGAACGATATATATAATTTTATTGATTATCGAGGTGCAACACCAACTAAAATAACAAATGGAATACCTTTGGTTACTGCAAAAAATGTCAAATCTGGATATATTGATTATACAATTGATGATTATATATCAGAAGAAGAGTTTAAAGAACGGCAGCAACGTGGCATTTCAAAAAAAGGTGATATTTTATTTACAACGGAAGCTCCTTTGGGCAATGCAGCTTTAGCTGATATGGAAAAATTTAGTGCAGGGCAAAGATTAATTACGTTTCAACAATATGGTTCAAAGAATGAATTGATAAATTATGTTATGTTAATGTTTATATTGAGTGATTTTTTTCAGCAACAATTATATGTTAATAAAACTGGAAGCACTGTAGCTGGTATCAAAGCCGCAATATTAAAAACTTTATGGATACCTGTACCACCATATAACGAACAACTTAGAATTAGTAATACTTTGAAGTCTGCTATAAATTTGATTGATAGTATTTCAAAAAATAAAGAAATACTTAGCACAAGTATAAGTAATACAAAATCTAAAATTCTCGACCTTGCCATCCGTGGTAAAATTGTCCCACAAGACCCGAATGACGAGCCGGCTTCTGTTCTTCTTGAGCGTATCCGTGCTGAAAAAGAAGAACTTATTAAACAAGGTAAAATCAAGCGAGATAAGAAGGAATCTGTTATCTTTAAAGGTGATGATAACTCTTATTATGGAATACATTTGCCAGATAGTTGGAATTGGGCATCTCTGAGAGAAATCGCACTTTCAATTAGTGATGGTTCTCATAATCCACCACCAAATAATGGTAGTGGCATCCCTTTGTTAAGTGCTGCAAATATAAATGATAATTCTATTTTAATGAACGAAATATCACGATGGATTACAAACGAAGAATGGAAAATTGAAAATCAACGTACTAATATTGAAGTTGGCGATGTATTGCTTACTATTGTTGGCAGTATTGGTCGAAGTGCAGTAGTTCAGAACAACAATCATTTTGCATTACAAAGGAGCGTTGCAGTTATTAAACCATGCTTAATTAATCCTTTATATTTGATGCACATTGTCCAATCTCCTCAAATTCAAAAATGGCTCACTGACAATAGTAAAGGGACAGCTCAAAAAGGAATATATCTTAATGCACTTTCTCTTATGATTATTCCAATCCCTCCATTAGCAGAGCAAGCAAGAATTGTCGAGCTTATTCATATTGCATATAAACAGCTTGATTTGATTTCAAATGCATTACTTTAGAAAACAGCCGCCCTCATTCAAGGACGGCTTAATATTTTTACCAGGTTACTATTTTATCTACAAGTTCCTGTTGTTCGCTGGCAGTACGGCGAAGGTAAATGCGTGTTGTTTCAATGCTCTCATGCCCCATAAGGTCGGCAAGTAGAGCAATATCATTGTACTTTTCAAGGAAGTTCTTTGCGTATCTGTGGCGGAATGAATGAGGATAAACCACCTTTTTATCAAGACCATATTTCTCGGCGTAGTTTTTCAGCTGTTGTGAAATTCCTCTTGTGGTAATTCTTTCGCCATATCTGTTAAGAAACAAATAACCGGAGGAACGATGTTTTTCCTTCAGCCATTCAAGAGTTTCTTTCTTTAATTTTTGGGGTATGTATAATCGGCGAAGCTTTCCACCTTTTGTATATAGGTCAAAATATCCGATTTCAATATGTTCAATCTTTATTTGGATAAGTTCGCTTACTCTTGCTCCCGTAGCTGCTAAATACCAAACTACAAAATACCATTCCATATTACTATCCTTTTTGAGCTGCTTCTTAAGAAAATTGTAATCTGCATTGCTGATAACATTCTCTAAGAAGTTTTTTTGCTGCACCTTTACAGCTTTCAACTGTAATTGCTGTTCTTCTAAATACTCCAAATATTTGTTTATTGCTTGTATACGTAGATTTACCGTTTTAGGTTTAAAAAATTCCATCAAATACCCTTTGTAGGCAAGCAGATTTTCTTTGCTAACAACATCGTAATTCACATTGAAATAATTCACTGTCCATAGATACGATGTTATCGTATTTTCTGATAAATTTTCCTTTCTCAAGTATTCTTCAAATGTTATTTTTGTCTCCATAAAAAGACACCTCCGATATAATAATTTTGCGAGAAATTCGCTCTAATATTATATCGAAGATGTTTACACTCCTCTTATTATGAGAAGATTGGCAATAAAGTAAATTGCATTGATGAAGAAATTCCGTTTGAATTGTCAGAAGGTTGGGCTTTTATTCGTCTAAAGACTGCATGGGAACTCATATCTGGAAGAGATTTGTCTCCATCAGAATATAACGATAAAAATGATGGAATTCCATATATTACAGGTGCAAGCAATTTTAGAAATGGGCATATTAGCTTAGTTCGTTGGACTACCGTTCCGCAAGTTATTACTCGGAGGGGAGACTTACTTCTGACTTGCAAAGGAACTATCGGCGAAATCGCACATAATAACTTTGGGGAAGCTCACATTGCGCGTCAAATTATGGCTATTCGCAATATCTATAGCCTTAATGTTGATTTTCTGGCATTATGCATTGAATATTCAATGACGAAAATCAAACAAGCTGCCAATGGACTTATTCCGGGAATATCTCGTGAAGATATTCTTAACTTGGTTATACCTATTCCACCAACCAAAGAGCAAGAAAATATTTGCAACAAGCTCAAAGCAACTTTTTCAGCAATAGAGCATATTGAGAAGAGTCTCAATTGAGGCACTTTTCGATTATAGCTAGGTGGCTAAATGCAACATTTATAGATTTATTAATGCGTTTCTGTTCAGATATCGGAGGAACTGCGATGAGCATTTCTTTTAATGTAAGTGGCTTTAATTCCTTTTGATTTGTTGATCCTTCACCTTTCTTTTCAAGTTCGGTTTGATGTGCCTTCATGAAAGCATATAGGTAATATGAGCTGATGCAACTAAAGCTACGAATTACCGTAACATGGGAATCAGGAACAATTAAGAGACCTGTAGTATTATCGGTATTTCTATAAATTCCGACTCGTCCAAGAGTACCTGTTCCGGTTGAGTTAATTACTATATCTCCATCTTGCATATGTTCATCAGTCGGATAACGTTTTATTGTGGTCTTGTCAAGATATTGAGCCAAACTAATATCTATGCCGTTGTATTTGGTGTTGCATTTCTGAGCAAATACAATAACATTGCTGATTTCTGCATATTTTGGAGATTTCCCTCGACGAATTTCTTTAACACAGCAATTTTCTAAACGCATCCATGTCCAAGTATCTGGAATATCATATGGTATTTCTTCATCAATGCAAGACACCTCACCATCAATCTTCTCATAATAAGAGTTATCATCACCTTTAAAGATAACAGATTCCTTCTTATCACGCTTGATTTTGCCTTGTTTAATCAGTTCTTCTTTCTCTGTACGAATACGCTCCAATATCACAGATGCTGGTTCGTCATTCGGGTCTTGTGGAACAAGTTTACCACGGATGGCGAGGTCAAGGATTTTGTACTTACTTAAAGATACTATTTTTTGAAGTTCTTCTTTTTCAGTATCAATAGTAGATAAGAAATTGTCACAGATTTGAAATCTATCAACAATTTGTAGCTGCTGTACATATGGACATATAGGAATCAAAGTTGAAAGAATTCTTTCTAATGCCAACTTTGGCATCGCCACTTGGTGGGTTTTATCTTGAAACTGCTGTTGAACAAAATCCGTTTGCAATATTATGCAAAGGAATGACTTATTTATGGCTATATTTGTTATTTTTACAGCATTTTCGGTGAGATTCATTCCGTCCAACTTGTCTGGAATTTCTCCAACAACACCAATTGTTCCAGCTATTGTTACATACAAATCATCTTTTGCAATTGTGTAATTCTTGATTGCTGAAAATATTTCATCAGAAATATACCTCAAATTAGAAATATTGACAGAATGATTTTTCATATCAGTTACTCTGATATATGCATGGGTAGTAATCTCTTCTGAAAAACTTGCTCCTTTAGGTAACCTCTTTCCACCTTTAACCATTGCAATATCTCTAACTCGTGCCCAGCACCACCCCTCCGGCACTCCAAACGGTATCTCATCTTCAATACATTTTACAGTTCCATCCTGAAACTTCTCATAATGCAAATTATCCTCACCTTTAAAGATAATTGTATCATTCTTAATATCCTTTTTCTTGAGCTTACCTTCCTTGAACATCTGCTGCTTTTGCTCTCTGATGCGTTCCAACAATACCTCTGCTGGTTCATCATTTGGATCCTGCGGAACAAGTTTGCCACGGATAGCAAGATCAAGTATTTTTTGTCTTAATGCTTTTGTATCCATTACTCCTCCACTTCTCCAATCAGTTGTTCCAATTCTGAAACTGCCTTGGCAATATTCTGAGATTTTTCTTTAATCTGATCTAATAATTCCGCAAGTGTATAATTATCTGTATCAGATTCTGTCTTCATCCATGTAATATCAAGACTTGTTTTATCTCTTGCAAGAATATCCTGAATTGAGAATTTACGCCATCTTCCATTTTGATTTTCTTCACTATATGTTTCTTTTCGTTTGCTTAAGTCTCCATCTGCATAGCATGCTATAAAGTCATCAAAGTGCTCTGGCTTTAAAGGATTAGTTTTTCCAAATGATGGCATATCATTTCTAAGATCATAAATCCAGACTTCTTTTGTATTTCCCTTGTCTGTTTTTCCACGAGTAAAGAAAAGTACATTTGTCTTAACACCCTGTGCATAGAATATTCCGGTAGGAAGACGCAGAATTGTATGTAGATTACATTTATCTAATAAATCCCGTCTAATTTTCTCGCCATCACCATCCGCAAATAACACATTATCCGGCAATACAACAGCAGCTCTTGCTTTTCCGTTGTTTTTAAGACTTCGATAAATATGCTGTAAAAAGTTTAACTGTTTGTTACTTGTAGGATAAGTAAAATCATCACGTGTAGCACGTTCTCCGCCTTTCTTAGTTCCAAATGGTGGATTTGTCAGAACCAAATCGTAATCATGCATTGATTTTCCTATATTTGAAAGCGTATCGCCTAATGTAATAGGAGCTTCGATATCATGGAGCATAGCATTCATCAATGCCAACCGGTGTGTATCATGTACAAGCTCACAGCCTGTAAATGCTTCCTCCCTCTCAAATCTCGCCATATCTGCATCTTCAATATCAAAAAAATTATCTGTATGCTCTGCAACATATTGATGAGCAGCAATCATAAAACCAAATGTTCCACAGGCAGGGTCGTTACATCTCTCTCCTACTTGGGGTTTCATAAGTTTTGTCATAACATCAATCAAAACACGTGGAGTAAAATACTGACCTGCACCCGATTTCTTTTCATTAGCATTTTTCTCAAGTAATCCTTCATATAAATTTCCAAGTCCTTCTTCTCTCGCAGAATACCAATCAAGACTGTCTATCGTAGCTATAATTTTCTCAAGATTCTTAGGCTCATCAATATTTGTCGCTGCACCCTGATATATTTCACGAATTCTGCCTGTACCATTATCCCCTAGTTCTGATAACAGTTCCTTGTAAAATTTTTTTAATTCTACTCCGCTTTTAGCCTTCAATTCATCCCAACGATATTTCTCTGGAATCTGTTCTTCTGTTCCAGTTTCCTTCGCCATTTTCAAAAACAAAATATATGTTAATTCTGTAACATACTGATGATATGTGATGCCATCATCTCTTAATACATTACATAAATTCCATAATTTTGATACAATTTCTTGTGTTGTCATGCAACATTTCCTCCGTCGTCATACAAATATTCATTTAATTCAAGCACAATGCTTTCAAGGTTATTCTGAAATACTTTATTTATCTTTTTGAAGCCTCCATAGCTTGCGAATCTGCTGTCTTCATCAAATACCTTGATATTCATTACAGATTCCCCCAGCAGATATTTTTCAATGCGGGATATCCAGCTCTGTTCCTGCTTTGAGAAATTATGTTTTTTCTAAGTTTCTCAACAGCTCTGTGAATACGTGCTTCATGACTAATAAGCGTTGATCCAATTGCATAGCGTCGAATCAAGCTTATAATATCTGCCATTATCTCTTCATTAGTCAATTCATAAAGTGCAGTATTCAACTGCTGTGTAGTAAATCCTTCTCTGTCAAGTGTTAATCTTAAATCCTTCAAATCTTTTCTTGTCAAATCCTTAGGTCTGGTACAAATAATATTCAATGCTGCAATTTCATTTCGATTGCTCTGAATATATCGTGAAAATGCATTCAGGTAATCTTCTGGTTTTTCTGCATTTCCATATCCACGTGAATGTTCTGTCAATACATCCTCTGCATCTGAAACTACAACAGGACGAGAACCATTTGCTTTCGTTTCTTGTAGCATTTTGAATACATCACGATATTTAAGCAGACGATTCTTAGCCTCCTGCACATCTGACTTTTCAATTTCCATAATAAGCTGTGATGGGTCTTTTCCATCAGTCATGCTAATGAAATAGTCCATCATTTTAGGCGACATATTTCGTTTCTTTCTCTGCAATTTGGCAATTATCTGATTAATCTGCTGCTCTACCTGTTTATCATCATTTATTTCAGACAGACCATCTAATAACTGAGTAAAGCTTGTTGTTGGATTAACCACTACTGGTTTCATCGTATTCACATCATTCAAAGAATCATATACCCCTACAGGATCGTATATTTCAAAATGCGTCTTATGTATTTTCGGACATAATCTAGTAGCACGCCCCAACATCTGCTCAAATAAAATACGTGATTTCACACGACGCATAAACACTAATGTTGTAATTTCCGGCACATCAATTCCTGTAGTCAACAAATCCACTGTTACTGCAATGCTTGGGTAACTCTCATTCTTGAAACGTTTTATAGCCTCCTGCACTTTCTTAGGATTGCCGCCTCCAACGCTACCTGTTATCTTCATAATAGCCTCATTAGAGACCCCATATTCCGAATAAATATCTCTCAAAATTGATACAATCATATCTGCATGTTGGTCATCAACTGCATATATTAGAGTTTTTCCCTGTTCTTCTGGATTCTCAGGATCTATATCTCTAGCAATCTCGCCTAAAACGGTCTTATTGAAATTCTCTGTAATAACCTGCCGATTAAATTGTTCAACATCAAAATCTAATTCATCATCCAACAACTCACTATTTGTAATTTCACCTGTCACAGGATCATAAATCATAACTGTATCACCCGATTTGTAGTGAATTCCACCTGTACTGAGTTTTGTTTCCAAATGATGAGGAGCATCATGATCTACTAAATATCCTTCTATGACAGCTTCTCTATATGTATATTTAAACACTGGTTGTCCAAAAATTACTGTCGTCTGAAGTGCAGGTGTTGCCGTAAGTGCAATCTTCACCGCATCGAAATATTCAATCACACTTCGATATTTGCTTTGATAATCTCTTTGGTCACGATACAAAATTTCGGTGTCGCCCATTTCCTTGTCAAGAATATATCCGCGGTGTGCTTCATCTATGATAATAAGATCATAGTCTGTAACCGCCGGCATAGTTTCTCCATCATTATATAGAATACGCTTAACCATGCTCTGAACAGTTGCCACCTGTATTCTGGTTTCTTTATCAATATTTTTATCTTCAAGTCCCTTGATATTATATATCTCATCAAGTGTCATTAAGTCTTCCAACTTTATTTCTTTGAATACATCTGATGCCTGTTCCCCAAGAGAAGTACGGTCAACAAGAAACAATATACGTTTGAATCGGTTCGTCTTTAAAAAGCGATAAATCATACCTAGTACAGTACGTGTTTTTCCTGTTCCTGTTGCCATAGCTAAAAGGATATTCTTTTTTCCTTCAATAACTGACTGTTCTGCCGCTTTTATCGCATTTAACTGATATTCACGCAGATTTAACCCATTAGGATCTGTAAGAAAATCATATGGCAATGCCTTCAATGCTGAATTACCCTCTTGAGGATTTTTCTCCAGCAATTCTACCATTCCCATAGGACTAATCCACCCATGAAGAGCTGTCGGATTATTTGCAGGGCTTCTCAAATCTAAAAACCATATTCCTGACTTTGTTTCAAGCTGCTTTAGATATGGTCTTCCGTTGGTAGCAAAAGTAAATGGTACTTTATATTCACCCCATTCTCCAATCTGATACTCTGAATCTTCCTTACGAATATTACGCGGATATTCTTTTCCCTGATAATCAATAACAGACGGAATATCCTTATGTATTGCTTTTGCCTCGATGACACCTATCAACTTAGTGTCAACAAATAATGCATAGTCTACACGTCCGCTCTGTCCTACTGAAGAATTTGTCGGCCATTCAGCAATAGCCATATTATGTCCTTTTGCTGGACGAGTTCCTTTAGAATAACGAAGATTTTCTGTATCTGCCTCCCAGCCTACTTGACGCAATTGTTCATCAATAATATATCTAGTTTCAGCTTCTGATTTAGGGCGCTGACTTGCCATTTTACCAGCCTGCTTCTGACGCTCTGATTTAGAAATAGCTTCTGCTGTACTTGCTTTTTGTTCTGCCTGTTTTGTAAGTTCTTCTGCCTGTCTCTCTTCTGCAGCTTTCTCTTCCTGTGTAACCGAAACTCTCTTATTTTCTAATTCAGGCATAATAAAATCATGATGCTGATAATTCCAATCTCCATAAGTCTGCATAAACCATTCGCAAAGACTATAAGCCATTTGAAGCAGAATTTTACATTCTGATTCAGAATCATAATTCTCATGCACAGCTTTATTTCTGGCTTTTCTAAGAGCATGTAAAATATCCGTTAAATCTCTTGTTAGCAATCCCTCTCTTTGAAGAGTATCTATTCTTGTAACTGCCGTATTATCATATGGCAATTGGATTCTGTCATAAGTAAACATTAAATTAACAATGCTCTCCCCTATCATTCCCAATTTCATAAGGCATGAATTAGGATCAGAAAAGCAATACTTTTCAGCCTGACAACCAAACGTTGATAAAACAGGAAACTCTGTTTGTAAAAAGTCAAAATTAGATTTCATAAGAGTTACCTCCTCGTTCTGTTTCTACATCCATAGAATAATCAATAATATCATCTATCCGGCAATGGAGAATATCACATATCCTAATTAACACTTCCAATCTGACAAATTGATTTTTTCCCATTTTAGCCATAGCATTTGTACTTATACCGCTCTTATGTACCAATTGCGTTTTGCTGATTTTTTTATCTATTAACAGCTTCCACAGCTTATCATAATTTACTGTCAATGTAATATTCTCCTATCCACCACAATATTCACTTAACTTCTCATAATATAGTATTATATCATGCATACTGATATTTTTTCAATCTCAACTTGAATTTCTCAAGCACTCCAGAGCACTCTATTACATCATCTTTTTTTGATTAAATATTCTTTGTCTTTATCTCTCATAAAATTCCTTTCCTCGCCAATCTGATATCTATCTGTCCTATTCTCTTCAGTTGGAATATTCTCATTCTTTTTAACGTGATTAACATTCCATTCCTCAACATCTTTCACATAATCAGCATATTCACCTTTAGCCGCATAATAAGTACTATAAAAATCCCTTACATTATCATAACCATGTCGTTGCACAATAGATGACAAATAGCGTTTCATATTATCAATCTGTTTGTTCAGTTCATATATTTGATTCTGCAACCCTCCACGCTTTCGTGCCTTAAATGCACCATTACATTCTGACAATTCTATCTCCAGCTCGCTGCGTTTATGCTCCTGCGCAAATATTGCTTCATTTTGCTTTTGTAATTCATCATAGATATTCTGAAGACTTAGGTATTTTTTTGCAAGTGGTGACATTGTTGGCATTGTTGGATAAGTCTTAGCCTCAATATTTCTACTTTCTTCTGGCACAATATCCAGCACCTTTTCTGCCACACCAACCGCAGCTAGCATAATGCGATTAATAAGAAGTTCCAGCACTGCAATAGCAAGCTTTATAATACTTGCAAAAAGATCTGGTCTATCTCCATATAAATCTATAGAGTCCCTTACCTTTTCTGTTATTTCTTTCTTCTTTATACTTGATATGTCCTCTTCTGACATTCCGCTTACAATTGCTCTATCAACAGTCCTGTTCCATTCCTGCCGCACCTCATTGTCAGTTTTTATCTGCTCTTCCATTGGATTATTTTTGCCTATTTTTTTAGTAGCAAGATACGGACTGTTCTTATCAAAGACTTTAAGTTTATCCTCTTCATGCAGCACAAGCTGATTTATTTCGTTTGTAAAAAACACCTTTGCCTCATCAAGAAATGAATCCCGTTTAAATCTGTCATCTTTTACAGAGAACTCTTTTTTCTCATAAACCTCGCCTTTTCTGATAATCTTACAGCCATTACGGATGTTACCACTTTCATCCAATATCTCTTTCTTAGTACGCACATGCTTTCCATTCTCATCATAAAACATATTTCTAGATGCTACCTTTACAACTGGCTTTTCCAGCTTCGTCCTTTCCGCAAATATCAGGTGGATATGAAAGTTCGTCTTTCTCTTGTTATGGTGCAGGGCTGCATAGCAGTCTACACCATACTTTTTCTTAAAATCCGTAGCAAAATGTTTAATAAGATAATCATGCTCATAATGATATAATCCTTCCGGTAATGCTATAATCAGTTCCCTTGCCTCAATACATTTTCCTGTCGTTCCACTTTTAGCAAATTCTTCTCTGTTGCATTTCGCAAGGTCTTTCCAGAAAGACCGAAGTGGCTGTGTTGCATATACGGCATATAGATTTTCCTGTTTAACTGTACTTGTTATATAATCAATTCTCCCCATAACATTATGAAGTTTCGTCATCTGTATAAATGAATGTCTTGGCATTTCAATCATCTCCTTCTTTTCATCAGCTATATTTAATTTTTCAAATGTCGCCATAGTAATATTTATTCTTTGGCTCGATGCAATCGCGAAATCCCCAGAGTACAAAACGAAGTTTTGTGCGGAGGGTGTATTTCGCTCTCAAACGCCGAGGGCTGTATTGGAACTTCTCTTGCCCCTTGCTTGTAGCATCTCTTGCTCTGATAATTGTCTAAAATCTCATAAAGGTGTCTTTTCACATTAATTGACGGCAATTTGTTACAGCATTTTTCATAGCTGACTTCACTTTATGCCGTCGCTCTTATATAATGCCGTCGCTTTGTGCCATCACTTTTCCTTTGTTCTTTTTCCGACTTTCTTTCGTTCAAGTTCCATGCCGTCGGATTATTACGGCATTTTAAGTTACTGCCGTCGGATTGTTCAGTCGCTTTTCATTTCTACCATCGTTTTATGCCAGCAGTCGCTACAATATTTGCAGATAAAAATAAGGACCATGTATTTCTACACAGTCCCTGTCTCTATAATCTATATTCTATTGCTAATCATTTATCATCCATCTTAGTGCACTCTGTACTAATGTCTCATCTTCTTCATAATCCTCTGACTCCTCATCAGATATGCTTTTCGTTCCTGTCTCCATAGCAGCATCAGCTTTATTCATTACCGACATAGCACCTCCACCAGTCTGAATTGCAGCCAGCAGACTTCCTACCATTGTCATAACTTCCTTATTGGCTTCCTGACGTGCTTCTTCCTTTGCCGCCTGCCTGATTCTTTCCTCAATTGCTTCCATATCTTCTGTTGATACAAACTCCGGCTCTTTCTCTTTCTTTGGCTGCGTTAATTCTTCCTGCCCATAATTCTCGATATAATAAGTTGCTGCATCTATAAAAAACTGATTCTTTGACTTAAATATATCCAAATTTAACTCATTCAGAACCTTATTAATAGTTACATGAGCCGGATTAAGCATATTTAATCTCACTGTAAACTTAACTGTCCTGTCTATCGCCATAATTATTCCTCCTCATAATCTTTCTTTACATATAATCCCAGTAAGGCAGGAAGATTGGAAAGTACTTTCCTTTCTACCTTTCCAACTATCCTGTCCGCAAATGCATCTTCTTTTTCCCTTGTTTCCAGATATGGATCTTCCTGTATACGCATAACTCTCTCATAATAATAATTGATTGCTTCAATCACGAACCTGTTTTGTGACTTAAATCTTTCCCCCACATCTTTGCTGTGAATGCTCTCCCATGCCATAATATCAGATTCCTTATCCATATTAAATCGTATATTCTGATTTTTATTCATATAATCACCTGTTCCTTCCATTATCTTTAATCTGTTTTTCATGCCACTCTTTTACGAGCCTCTCTATAAGTTCCACCTTTTGCTTTGGAGTAAAATCATCTGGGAAATACTCCTCAAGTGTACTGGCACAAATCTTAATCTGTTCCCGCTGGTTCGGTTTTTCCTCTTCCAATATTGAATAGATTGCATCCATATCCAGCTTTCCGCTCTGACTTATACGTTTCATCCTGTTTGCCTGCGACAATGATGGTGTGCACTGCTCTAAATCCATGACTGCATGAAGCTCATACTGCTCATTCTCCGACAGATAAGACAGTTCTACTGCAATCGTGAATGCAATCTTCCCATCATCAACCATATCAAGTATCTTTGGGATAAGCTTTGTAAGCCTTATATATCGTTTTATCTGTGCCACACTCTCTCCCACCTGTCTTGCAAGTAATTCATTACTATTTATTGTACTTGTATTATTGCCCTTCTCATTTAGCTGACTTCCATCTGTAAACTTTGGTCCAACTTGAGCCAAAGCTCCACTGTCAAGGTGCTTTCCCTGATGTTTCATTGCATCCAGCTTCATCTTATACGCAAATGCTTTCTCGCTAGGTTTGAGATTCTCTCTATGCAGATTAGAATCAACCATTGCCACAACTGCCTGATCATCATCTAATTCTCTTATCACAACCGGAACCTTCGTCTCTCCTGCCCAAATTGCTGCCTCCTTCCTTCTATGTCCTGATATAACTTCATATCCATCACCGTATGGATTAGTCCTTACAAGAAGTGGCACAAGCACTCCTTCTTTTTCAATACTTCTCATAAGCTCGCACAATTCTGTATTCATCTCTACTTTAAATGGATGATTTTTGAAATCATGCAATCTGTTTACATCTACATTCCGGATCGTCTCCATAATATCGCCTTTCTCGAACACATCGAATCAGCCCTTTAAAACGTCTTAATAAAAATCCGTTTTAAAGGTATAAAAAAAGACCACTCACTTTCAATTTTTCTTGAAAATGAACGGTCTTTCACGCTTCTGTTATTTAGTTGAATGATAAAAATATTACTTTTCCTTTGATGTGTTTCCGAAGCCGCAGTCCAATACCACAGACACATTTACTCCATCAGAAATTGCCTTTTTGTATGTTTTTCGGTCACTCTGGTCAAACCTGAAAAACCTCTCAAAGTGCCTAAAATCAAGGATTCTTACAAATCTGTCCGATGTAGTGCAACTATTGTCTCTATATGATAAGTATTCGGAAACATATCCACGCAGCATATCTTCTCCACTCTATACCCTCTGTCCATAAATATCTGCAAATCCCTTGCCAGGCTTGTCGGTTTACATGAAATATAAACCATATTCTCAACACCATACTCTATGATTTTCCCGATAGCTTTCGGATGGATACCGTCTCGTGGTGGATCAAGAATTATATAATCAGGTTTTTCCTCTATCTCATCAAGCACCTTGAGCACATCACCTGCGATAAATTTACAGTTATCAAGACCATTAAAAGCTGCGTTTTCCTTTGCTGCACAAACTGCCTCCTCAACTATTTCGACACCTACTACTTCCTTACACACCGGTGCCATAAGCTGCGCGATGGTGCCGGTTCCACTGTAGAGGTCGTAGACTGTTTTACCGTTTAGCGAATCCTTGTCATCTCCCAGGATAAACTCTCTCGCTGTCTCATAGAGCACCTCCGCTCCGAGTGAGTTAGTCTGGAAAAATGAGAATGGTGTGATTTTGAATTTCAGACCTAAGAGCTCCTCGTAGAAATATGAATCTCCGTAGAGCACCTCTGTGCCCTCGTTTTTGACCACATCTGCCACGCTGTCATTTTTTGTGTGTAAAACGCCCTTAAAGCTGCCGTCATAGTGCCTGGTCAAAAGCGCATATCTAAAGCCTGCGAGCAGCTCCTCCTCGTTGAAGCCCTCTGTCTGTGTACTAGTGACAAGGTCGACTATGATTTCACCGGTTTTTGTTGCCTTTCTGACAAGTAGATGCCGCAGATAGCCCTTGTGTGTTGCTCTGTGAAAATATGGGATATTGTTTTTTGAAAAATAATCAAGTGTTGCCTTTAATATTGTCCTGAAATCCTCATCCACTATCTGACAGTCTGATACTGTCACAAGGTCATAAAAGCTTCCTCTTTTGTGCATGCCAAGCGCAAGAGGGCCATCCTTGTACTCATCACCGAAGGAAAATTCCATCTTGTTTCTGTATTCGCTCTTTTTCGGACTTCCATGTATCCCTATAAACTCATATCCTGACTCTTCCTCAGTGCCGATGGCATCCGAAATGAGCTTTTTCACCTGGGTAAGCTTCATATCAAGCTGCTTTTCGTAAGGCACTGTCTGATATGTACAGCCCCCGCACATTCCAAAGTGAGGGCATGGCTCTTCTGTCTCCAGAGGTGATTTCTCAATTACCTCCATGAGTCTGCCCTCTGCCCTTTGATGCTTTACTTTATTTACAACAAATTCCACCTTCTGTCCCGGAATTGTATTTTTCACAATTACTCTGTCGCCGTCATCTGTAACGGCTATTCCCTTGTTTGGGAAGTCTACTCTTTCTACGGTTCCTGTTCCTCTAAATCCTTTTTTCATGTAATTCTTATCTCTCTTTATACTTTATTATTCCTTTGTATGCCTGACTGCAAATGCCTTGCTTCACACATAAAGAAAAATGAGGACTACATATGTAGCCCCCATTATCTAAAAACGATTATTTCTCTTCTTTAGTCTTTGGTGCCTCTTTTTCATCTTCAGCATCATCATCGTCTTCATCCTCGAAGAAATCATCATCGAATTCATCATCATACTCATCATCGAAATCATCTAAATAATCCGGTGTGAAAAATCTGTAGATACCATATGCCGCTGCTGCAACAGCAACTAATACACCAATGATGGCAAATATGATAACAGCCTTGGAAGGCTTCTTGTCTTCCTCTTCTTTTTTGAGAAGGTCATTAAGCTTTGCCATGCTGAGCTTCTCTGTAAGCTTGTTGTCCTTTAATAATTCTTCAACTTTACTCATAATTCAATCCGCTCCTTTTCCAAAAGTAATTGTCAAATGCTATTTGTTAAATCCATTATAGCATATTATATCCAATTTTCCTATAATAATTACAATAATTTTAGTCAATTTTTTTCAATTTGGCAAATGAAGCAAACATCTTTTTGGTACCGGCCTTGTCAAAGTCCACAGTGACCTCATAATCCCTGCCGCCTTCTACAATTGCCATGACCTCGCCCGCACCAAACTTGATGTGCGATACTCTGTCTCCTACCTTATATGAAAGGCCGCCGGTGGTATTGGCACTGGCAAATGACTTCTGGTTGCTCACAGGTGTATATACAGGTGTCCTTGTACGCTGTGTATTAAAGGTGGTCGCATACTCTGTGCCGTATGTAGGTGTCTTTTTGAAGGCCTCCTTAGCCTTTCTGTACGTGCTCTGCGAATTTCTTTCAATGTCATCATCACGGCGCTTTGGCTCATAAACCTCGCCTGCCATAAGCTCACGCGGAATCTCTTTCACAAATCGCGATACCTTGTTGAACTGTGTCTCTCCACGCACCATGCGCATACGTGCAGATGTGATGGTCAGATGCTCCTTGGCTCTCGTGATGCCAACATAAGCAAGACGCCTTTCCTCCTCTATCTCGCTTGTCGCATCATCACTCGTGATTGACATATAGCTTGGGAAAAGACCATCCTCCATACCCGCCAGATACACATTCGGAAACTCAAGTCCCTTAGCACTGTGCAGAGTCATAAGAACCACATAGTCGCTGTTTTCGTCAAGACCGTCTATATCGGCTACAAGCGCTACCTCCTCCAAAAAGCCACTGAGAGTAGGATTCTCCTCCCCCTGCTCGTAATCAACAGCCTTGTTTATAAGCTCATCAATATTCTCAATACGCTGCTCTGCTTCATCCGTGCCCTCTGCCTTCAGCTCATCGACATAGCCGGTCTCATCGATTATTGCCTGTATGAGCTGCGAAACCGAATCCATCTCGGCTCTCGCCCGAAGCGACTGTATAAACATCACAAATGGCTTTATCTTGCCTGCTGACCTCGCCATGCCCGGCACCTCATCGACATAGCGCAGTGCCGTATAGAAATCTATACCCTTCTCAAGGGCATAGTTTGTCACCTTATTGATGCTTGTAGCTCCGATGCCGCGCTTTGGCACATTTATTATTCGCTTTACCGCAAGATCATCATGGCCATTGTCAATAGTCTTTAAATATGCAAGGATATCCTTTATCTCTTTTCTGGCATAGAAATTCACGCCGCCGACAATCTTGTATGGGATGTTGGCTGCAATAAATTTCTCCTCGAAAAGACGCGACTGTGCGTTGGTTCGGTAAAGCACAGCACAGTCCTTATAGCGCGCCTCACCCTTTCTCACGAGTCTCGCTATCGAACGCGCCACATAATCCGCTTCCTCAAAGCCACTCTCAAGCTGTTCAAAGGTAATCCTGTCTCCGGCTCCGTTGTCAGTCCAAAGGCGCTTGTCCTTTCTACCCACGTTGTTGGAAATGACGCTGTTGGCGGCATCTAGGATATTCTGGGTAGACCTGTAATTCTGCTCAAGCTTTATGACCTTTGCATCATCAAAATGCTTCTCAAAGTTTAAGATATTGTAGATATTGGCACCTCTGAACTTGTAAATTGACTGATCATCATCACCCACCACACACAGATTCTTATACTTCATGGCAAGAAGCCTGATAAGCTCAAACTGCACGGTGTTTGTGTCCTGATACTCATCCACCATGATATATCTGAAGCGCTCCTGATAGTAATCCAGCACCTCTTTATCCAGCTTAAAAAGCTCTACTGTCTTCACAAGCAAATCATCAAAATCGAGTGCGTTATTCTGCTTTAGGGCATTCTGATACTCCTTGTATACAAGTGCCTGCTTACGCTTCACGAAGTCACCTGTGAAGCGGTTTTCAAACTCTATCGGATCAATCATCTCATCCTTTGCAGATGAAATGACATTTAAAAACATCTTTTCCTTATACATCTTGGTATCTATCTCAAGACGCTTGCAGATGTCCTTCATCAGAGCCTTCTGGTCGTCAGCATCATATATAGTAAAATTCGTGTCATATCCCAGCCTGTCAATATACCTGCGCAGTATACGCACACATGTCGAATGGAATGTAGAAACCCATATGCTTTCCGAACCATAGCCCACCATATCATCAATTCGCTCACGCATCTCTCCCGCAGCCTTGTTTGTAAAGGTGATTGCCATGATATTGTAAGGATTGACGCCACACTCATCTATCAGGTAGGCAGTCCTGTATGTAAGAACCCTGGTCTTGCCACTGCCTGCCCCCGCTAAAATAAGAAGCGGTCCCTCTGTGGTCAAAACGGCCTCCCTCTGCTGTTCATTCAACATATCTAAGTTCATCTGTTTTCCTCTCAATTCTCCAGTCTTTTACAGGCACATATACCATAAATACAAAAATAATTTATCTACAGCATACCACAAACATATGTTTTGTACAACCCAATATGAGAAAAATCAAAAAAAACTTGTCATATAGTTTTCAATACTATATAATAAAAGCCTGAGGTGATGATATGGAGAATGACGTTAAAGAATTTTTATCAGAATTATTAAAACAGCTTAAATCAATAGATTACATAAAGCCGGAGGATATACCAAATATTGATCTGTACATGGATCAGGTCACAACCTTCATGGACGAGCAGCTCGCTGCATCAAAGCGCTATGAAAGCGACAAAATCCTTACCAAGACAATGATAAACAACTATGCCAAAAACAATCTGCTCCCTTCTCCGGACAAGAAAAAGTATTCTAAGGAGCATGTGCTCACACTGCTTTTTATATATTATTTCAAAAATATATTGAGCATCAACGATATCCGCTCGATTCTTAATCCGCTTACCGAGAAGTATTTCGGCAATGATGACGGATTTACGATGCAGGATGTCTATACTGAGGTTTTCAGCTTAGAGGCGGAGGAATCGCAGAAGCTCCTAAAGGATCTCGGCAAGAAATACAAGATTGCAGGTGAGACATTTGAGGATTTTCCTGATGAGGATCAGAAATTTCTTCACACATTCAGCTTTATCTGCATGCTGAGCTTTGATGTCTACATCAAAAAAATGCTGATTGAGCGCATGATTGACAACCTAAATGAAGAAAAAGAGGCTTCTTCCCATGAAAATACACATTCAGGAAAGGAAAGTAAAAAAACAGGCTCAAATTAATGAGCCTGTTTTTTCCCCCTATGATAAACTAATCCTCTTTGTCAGAGCCATCCTCCATGCGCGAAAAAACCATATCATATCCATCGTTGCCGTAGTTTAATGATCTGTTCACTCGGCTGATTGTGGCTGTGGAAGCCCCGGTCTTTTCTGCTATATCAAGATATGTCTTCTGCTCTCTAAGCATCTTTGCCACTTCAAATCTCTGTGATAGAGAAAAAAGCTCATTTACAGTACAAACATCCTCAAAAAATGTATAACACTCTGCTCTATCCTTGAGACACAAAATAGCATCAAACAAATGGTCTACTGCTTCTGTTTTAAGATTCTTGCTCATCGTGTTCTCCTTTTTCATGCGATTTATTTATTTTTAATTTTAACATATTAAAGTTTTAAAGTAAACAGCTTTCTTGCAATTAAATTCCGATATGTTATACTAGTGTTACTATCGCCTAATAAATCAGAATGGAGTAAATTGAAAATGAAAAAAGTAGGATATTTCTTTTACACATTTGTCCCACTGCTTGCAGTTGAGGCAATTCAGACTATCGCCTTATTCTTTATGATTGGCATGGGAGTGTTTGGACAGGGTTTTGTCGGAAAGCTTGCTTTTCCGTCTGCAAACGTATCTGACCGCCTTGAAAAGACATTTACCTCTGTGAATTTTAACATGATGATTATGGTCATCTATGCACTCATTACCATTGCGATTTTTGGCATGTGGTACTATGCCAGATACGAAGGTAATTTTCTTCCATCCCCTAAGAAAACCTTCAATCCCATGATGCTAGTGGCAATCGTCATACTCGTGCCGGGTACACAGTTTGCTGCCAATTTCATCGCAAACTTAACCGGCTACATCCGTCCCGACTGGCTACAGCAGTACAACGATCTTTTTGAGACATCCGGCATCACAGATACCACCTTTGTGACAGTACTTTATTCTGTAATACTGGCGCCAATCTGTGAGGAGCTTATATTCCGCGGTGTAACCATGCGCTGTGCCAGAAAGGCTTTGCCATTTGCTCTTGCCAATCTGATGCAGGCTGCACTTTTCGGACTGTTCCATCTCAACTGGATTCAGGGCATATATGCCTTTGCACTTGGCATAGTGCTCGGATATGTGTGCGAATGCGGTGGCTCTATTTACTACTCTATGTGGCTTCATCTGCTTTTCAACCTTTGGGGCACACTCTCAGGATTTTTCCCGGATCCCGGTAATAGTGTAGTGATCTGTGTGATTGTGATTGCTGTTACAATTGTTTCACTGGTGGTCGGATTTGTACTGTTTAACAAAGGACGAAGAAAGCTCCCCATAAATTCTACAGGAATATAGTCACACCTGCCAGACTTACTATCATCATAATCATGCCTGCAAGCAGTACTCCAAGCATGACAGCGGCAACTGTTGACTTGAAATCCATATCAAGGATACTTGCCGCAAGTGTTCCTGTCCATGCACCTGTTCCCGGAAGTGGGATACCTACGAAAAGTAAAAGTGCAACAAACATACCTCTTCCGGCCTTTGCCTGAAGCTTCTTGCCGCCCTTCTCTCCTTTTTCAAGGCAGAAGCTGAAGAACCTTCCAATAATTGGTTTGTCTGCTCCCCAGATGAGAACCTTTCTTGCAAAAAGATAAATAATTGGTACCGGAAGCATATTTGCAATGATACAAACGATAAATGATGGCACTATCGGCAGCCCCATCACCTGTGAAACCGGAACTGCTCCTCTGAGTTCAATAAGTGGTATCATTGAAATTAAAAAGATGTAAATATATTTTTTTAACATGAATAATTCTCCAAAAATTTAATTAGTGTATGCATCTGCTCATCAGTTCCTATGGATATGCGCAGATAGTCGTTGATTCGCTCAGGTGAGCTGAAATGTCTGACAAATATATTGTCTGCCTTAAGGTCCTCAAAAAGCTTTGTTGCAGAAACATTTGCAGGCTTTGCAAATATAAAGTTGCTCTTTGAGTCACAGAATGTAAAGCCAAGCCTCTTAAGCTCTGTCTTTGTCCACTCACGTGTCTTTATAACCTTTGCTGTGGTCTCTTCAAAGTATGCTCTGTCTTTTATCGCTGCTGTAGCTGCTTCGATTGTGATTCTGTCCATTGTATATGAGTTGAACGAATATTTCACATCATTCAGATACTTGATAAGCACAGGACTTGCCATGGCAAAACCTACTCTTGAGCCTGCCAGCGCGCGTGATTTCGAGAATGTCTGTACCACGATGACATTATCATATTTGTCAATGAGCGGAAGCGCACTCTCCCCGCCAAAATCTACATATGCCTCATCTACCACGACAATTACATCCTGATTGTGCTCTATTATATCCTCTATCTCATCAAGAGGCATGAGCTTTCCTGTCGGAGCATTAGGGTTTGGAAATACTACTCCACCGTTTGCCTTATAGTAATCTGACGGTACTATTGAAAAATCATCAGACAATGGAAGCTGCTCATAAGGGATTCGAAGCATATCTGCCCACACATCATAAAATGAATATGTAATATCAGGAAACAGTATAGGTTTTTTCGAATTGAAAAATGTCATAAAAATCATGGCAAGTACATCATCAGAGCCAACTCCGACAAACACCTTCGAGCTGTCTATCTTATAGAAATCCGCAATTGCATTTACCAGCTTATCAACCCTTGGATCAGGATACAGTCTTAAATCATCTGTATTGAAATTACTTAAAACCTCCTTCACTCCCGGTGCAGGCGGATAGGGATTCTCATTTGTATTTAACTTAATAACACAGGTATTCTTTGGCTGTTCTCCCGGTGTATAAGGTACAACCCTTCGAATGTTATTTTCCCAGTCTCTCATTCTTTTCCTCCAAATTTAATTATATGTCAGCCCATACATATTTACTGATTATTCAATTTTCTTCTCAAAAAACATGATATCAAACATAAAATCAGCGTTTTTATTCACTTTAAAATATGCACCCAAAAAAATGCTAACAATTTAACTTTACCTCATTTACTTATGTTTGTAAAGGTTGTATATTACACTTAATCACTATTTTTTATATATATTTTTATCTATTTTTAATCAAGGGGGATTATAAATAATGACTAAAAATAATTCAAAGGATCTCACTGTAGGTTCTCCTACCGGGCTCATTCTGGGCTTTTCCCTTCCACTGCTTCTCGGAATGCTTTTCCAGCAGGTTTACAGCCTTATGGATACTATAATCGTCGGCCGTTTTCTAAGTGTTTCGGCCTTAGCCGCAGTCGGCTCTACCGGAAGCATCTGCTTTCTCATCATCGGCTTCTGCCAGGGTGTGTGTGCCGGCTTTTCGCTTCCAATAGCCCAGCGCTTTGGTGCCAAGGATGAAAAAGGACTTAAAAAATATGTAGGAAATGCAGGAATTGTGTCTGTAATTATCGCAATAATCATGACGGCACTCACTGTGCTTCTCTGCGGTCACATTCTGACCTGGATGAATACGCCAGGCGACATTTACGACCTCGCCTACCAGTATCTGATTGTCATATTTGCAGGCATTCCTGCCACAATACTGTACAATCTGCTGTCAGGATATCTGAGATCTCTCGGCAACTCGGTCATACCTGTTATTTTCCTTATAATCGCGGCTGTTCTAAATATCGGTCTTGATTTACTTTTCATTCTGGTATTTAACATGGGCGTGTTTGGAGCGGCTTTTGCAACCGTACTGTCACAGGGTATATCAGGAGTGCTGTGCATCATTTACATAGCCAAAAAGGTGCCTCTGCTGCATGTAAGCAGAGACGATTTGGAGCTTGACTCTTCATATGTCAGGAATCTGATGGTCATGGGACTTCCTATGGGCTTTCAGTATTCGATAACCGCTATAGGCAGCGTCATACTGCAGACTGCCGTAAACGGCTTAGGCTCCATCGCAGTTGCCTCAATGACCGCTGCAAGCCGTATTTCAATGTTTATGATGTGTCCATTTGACGCACTCGGCTCCACAATGGCCACCTACAGTGGACAAAATGTCGGCGCAGCCAAATTTGAACGTGTAAAGAAGGGGCTTATTTCAGCCTCAGTGATAGGATCGATCTATTCGGTTTTGATTTTTGTGGCACTGCTGTTTATAGCCAACTATCTGATTTACCTGTTTGTATCACCAAGCGAAACAGAGGTTGTCGCACAGGCTCATCAGTTTCTGCTGACAAATGCATTTTTCTACATCCCGCTCGTTCTGGTAAACACAGTCCGTTTCACTATACAGGGCATGGGCTTTTCCGGCTTTGCGATGTTTGCAGGAGTAGCAGAAATGATTGCGCGTTCACTCATCGGACTTGTATTTGTACCGATATTCGGCTTTTCTGCCGCCTGCTTTGCAAGCCCACTCGCATGGATATTCGCAGATATCTTCCTGGTGCCTGCATTCATCCACTGCCTTCGCAAGCTGCAAAAACGGTAAATTCATCCTAATGACACATCTTTAGTAAAAAGTCATTAACAATAATGGCTTTAACAGGTCCTTTAAAAATCAGTTTATCTCACAGCCGAGGAAAGCACCGGCGAACCATACTATATATTGAGCTTTACGAAGCAGCTTAGAAGCAGTTAGAATTATGTCCATATACAACAATGCCCCAGCATGGACGCTGGGGCAAGGCGTTATGCGCCATGGACGGCGCATAAAAGCCGGTTGTGTCATGGTCTAAACACACTAAATCATAATTCTTACTGCTTCTTAGCTGCGTAGTACTTGCGAAATATACAGTATGGTTCGCCGGTGCTTTCCGCATTATAAAAAGAAAATATTATAAGTTTACCGCATCTATAAATTTTTGGAACGCTGCACGTCCCTCATCAGTACACTTGTACACTCCTGCACACTCAAGCACTTCTTTAAATACAAGTCCAATCTCCTCATTGATAATACCATCAATATTAGACTCATCAATCTTATCATACTTAGACATAAACTTAAGAGCCCAGTCAGCATGTGATGCAAGAGTCTCAGTCGAATGCAGATCCTTTCCTGTAAGGATTGCATCCCTAAGCTCTGCCATCTCACCTTTTAATCTGGCCGGAAGCACTGCAAGTCCCATTACCTCGATAAGTCCGATATTCTCCTTCTTTATGTGATGAAGGTGGGCATGCGGATGATATACGCCAAGCGGATGCTCCTCTGTTGTGATGTTGTTTCTGAGCACAAGGTCAAGCTCATAGTCTCCGTCACGACGTCTTGCTATAGGTGTGATAGTGTTGTGTGGCTCTCCATCTGTCTCTGCAAAAATAAATGCTTCTTCATCTGTATAGCCTCTCCATGCAAGAAGAATCTTATCTGCAAGGTCAATAAGCTTATCCCTGTCTGCCGACTTGATTCTGATAACAGACATAGGCCATTTTACGATACCTGCTTCAACATCCTCGTAGCCCTTGAATGTGATTTTTTTCTCTATCGGAGCCTTTGCCATAGCGAAGGTATAGTGTCCGCCCTGGAAATGGTCGTGACTTAAGATAGAGCCTCCAACGATTGGCAGATCTGCATTTGAGCCTACAAAATAGTGTGGAAACTGTGTCACAAAATCAAGCAGCTTTCCAAATGTGGCACGCTCGATTTTCATCGGTGTATGCTTTGAATTGAACACGATACAGTGCTCATTGTAGTATACATATGGTGAGTACTGGAAAAACCACTGGCTGTTGTTTATTGTAACAGGGATAATTCTGTGGTTTTCTCTTGCAGGATGGTTTACGCGGCCTGCATAGCCCTCATTTTCCTTACAAAGCTGGCACTTTGGATATGCGCTCTGCTTTGCATTTTTAGCGGCAGCAATTGCCTTTGGATCCTTCTCAGGCTTTGAGAGATTGATTGTCACATCAAGTGTGCCATACTCTGTGTCTGTGGTCCATTTCATATCCTTCTTTATGCGCTGTCTTCTGATATAATTGCTGTCACAGCTTAATTTGTAAAAATAATCGGTTGCCGCAAGTGAAGACTCATTGTCGTATAAATCCTTAAAACGAGCTCTGATCACGCTTGGTGCATTTACAAGGCAGCCCATCAGCTTTGTATCAAAAAGATCCTTGTATACAATGCTGTTTTCTTTCATGATGCCATTGTCATATGCGTATGTCATCATATCCTCGAGTATACCCTCAAGCTTCTCCTCTGCCTCTTCCTGTGTCCATGCAGGCTGAGCCTCTACCTTTTCAAATGTCTCATCCTCGATATCGTCCACTCCGAGTACCTCGAGAAGTCTGTTTACTGTGTATACCTCATCAGCAGGGTCAACAAGTCCTGTTGTAAGACCATATTTTACTAATTCTAATATTCTCTCCTGAATCATGTCATGCTCCTTAATCATTGTCGGGAAAACCTATTTATCCGTTACTGTTATTTCATATTGCTGATTTTATGCCAGACGGCTAGGTCCGTCTCCGATTGAAACAACATAAAACTCAGGTGTCTTTCCAACCTTCTCTTCATAGGCCTTTGTCAGGTTTGCCTTAAACTGATCAATAGCCTCGTCCTTTACTATGCTGACTGTGCAGCCTCCAAAGCCGCCGCCTGTGATTCGTGATCCGATAACACCCGGAATCTTCCATGCCTCATCAACAAGTACGTCAACCTCAGGACATGATGTCTCATAATCATCACGAAGTGATACATGTGAAGCATTCATAAGCTTTCCAAATGTCTCGATATCATTTTCCTTTAATGCCTTAACAGCCTTGATGGTACGCTGGTTCTCATAAACCGCATGCTTGCCTCTCTTACGTGCAACCTCATCCTTAATCGCATCCTTATGAGCCTCGAACTCTTCATCTGTCAGGTCACCGAGAGTCTTGATGTCACATACTGTCTGTAAATCCTTAAGAGCCTGTGCACTCTCATTTCTTCTGTCATTGTAAGCACTTGTTACAAGGCTGTGCTTAACCATGCTGTTTGTAACCACGATCTTTGCACCGTCCAAAACAATTGGTGCATACTCAAAATCAAGAGTATTGCAGTCAAGGAAAATTGCATTGTCCTTTTTGCCCATTGCAGATGCAAACTGATCCATGATACCGCAATTACAGCCGTTGTAGTTGTTCTCTGAATACTGACCGATAAGTGCCATATCCTGATTTGTCACGTCAAAGCCGTAAATATCCTTTAACATATATCCTGTAACCACCTCAAGAGATGCTGATGAAGAAAGTCCTGAGCCGTTTGGAATATTTCCGAATAAAACAATATCAAGACCGCTTTCAAGCTTCATTCCGCGTCCCTCGAAGGCCCACATAACGCCCATTGGATAGTTTGTCCAAAGTCCGTCCGGATCAGGTGTAAACTCATCAAGTGATGACTCAACCACACCCAGATTGTCAAAATTCATAGAGTAGAAACGAAGCTTCCTGTCATCGCGCTTTCTTGCTGCCATATATGTACCGATGGTAAGTGCACAAGGGAAAACATGTCCTCCATTGTAGTCAGTGTGCTCACCTATCAGATTTACACGTCCCGGAGCAAAATATACTCTGATATCCCCATCTGCTCCAAAAAGCTCCTTGAATTTGTCTAATACGTTCTGCTGTATCATTTTTTCTTCTCCTTTGCTGATTGTATTTGCGTTAAATTGATAGTTAAAATATTTCGTTCTTTCTTTATAACTCTATTATAACTGCACATTTTTACATTGCAATACATCCGACTGAAAATGCAACATAACAAATCAAATCATGCAACAAAATTACATATGTTATTATTTTATTTTTTAAAATTCTTAATAACATCAAGTGCCGGCAGCACATTTCCATCATAGTCAAAAAGTGCCTGGTTTGCCCACTCATTGCCGCATGGTCCCGGATCATTCATGTACTTAAGTGAAGCAGGTGTAGCCCAGCCTGAGCCCGGTACAGGAATCCACGCTGGCTCCCACCAGAAAAATCCTTTTCCGTGGTCATCCACCACATTTGCCACTCTGTTTAAGAAATCTTTTGTAAAGTCAGCCTGTCCCTCAATAGTCATAGGATAATCTATCTTCTCAACAAGCTCCGGTTTTGTCGCATAACCCTTACGCTCAGAATCAGCAAGCTTCTCGTACTCCTGGTAGCTGTCCATTGTAAAGCCCATGGATACCTCAGCTATGATAAGGTCCTTATTGAAACGCTTTGCAATATCGTTCATATTGAACTCAAGCTGGTCAAGTGAGCCGTGCCAGAAAGGATAGTATGACAATCCGATATACTCAAACTCCTCTCCTCTTTCGATGAAGTTTGTAAACCATCTGACATAAAGCTCATTGTTTCCACCATTATCGAGGTGAATCATAATCGGAATATCAGCATTTACCTTGCGGCAGGCACGTATTCCGGCATTCACAAATTTTGCTATATTATCGTAGTTAGGTACCTTTCCCTCAGGCCACAAAAGTCCGTTTGAAAGCTCATTACCTACTTGAATCATTGTGACATTTACACCTGCCTCAATAATCTTTGTCAGATTTTCAAGTGTAAAATCATATACAGCCTGCTCCAGCTCGTCCACACCGAAATCCTTCCATGCCTTTGGCTTAATCTGCTTTCCCGGATCTGCCCAGAAATCACTGTAGTGGAAATTCAAAAGCACTCCAAAGCCTGCATCTGTAACCTTTTTTCCGATAGCAATAGTCTCAGCCAGGTCATTGTTACCCGCACCGTAAGGCTCACCATCCTCTGATTTTGGGTCGTTCCACAGACGAAGACGGATTGTGTCAACATCATGCTCCCTCATGATGTCAAGAATATCCTTCTCCTTTCCATCCTCGTAGTATTTTGCTCCGCAGCGTTCCAGCTCGAGCAAGGTCGATAAATCCATACCCTTAATAAATTTTGACATTTTAATTCTCCTTAATTCTTATATCATTTATCCTTATATCGTTTATTTACACCATGAGAGCAGTCCACAGTAGTAGTCCCTGCTCTCAAAATGCGTAATAATATTCCTTACAACCTTAAAATGCTAGATTCCGCGGAAACAGAATGTGAATTCCATTTTCTCTGAGGCATCAAGCAGGTACTCCGGATGAGTATGTGAGCCCCAGCTGTCGTCTCCGCCTACACCCATCTGCTTCTTTGCCACACGGACAACAGTATAGTGTACAGGTGGAAGCTCAAAGTGATGTGCAGCATTTTCCAGCTCATGTGGTGTATATGGCAGTGCCGAGAACGAAAGCTCATCACCAAAGAACATCATGCCTCTGCCCTTCTTATCCATTACCTTTGCATATCTTACTCTGCACTTGTTGCCGCTCTCCTGCGGAACGAGGTATTCGGCAATGTTGTCTGCCACTTTATTCTCGTATACACCATACTTTCCGCCATGCTGTCTGTCCTCGTATGTCTCCTGTGGTCCGAGTCCGTACCATTTCACTGTATCATAATCGGCATCCAGCTTGAACATCATGCCAAACTCCGGCATATCGCCAAGTTCCTTTACAGGGTCATATGACAGAGTTGTCTCGATTGTTCCATCACCAAACACTCTGTATGTCACCTCGCATGAGCTCTGCGGTGTGGTAGGCATGAAATAAGTGTATGTGATGGCGATATTGTTATCATTTTTTTCTACCCTTGGTGATGTATCTGCAAAGCGCTGATTCTGTCTGGTGGTCACATACATGCTGGCAATCTTCCACTGTGCATAGCGCTGTGGCATCATATTGCCGGAATCATTGTTGGTAGGTGTTCTCCAGAAATTCGGCAGTGGAATAGTATTTGGAAGCATCTCGACGCCACCATATACATATGAAACCATTCCCAGATTCATTCTTGAGAAAAGTGCCTTGAAGTTCTCACCTCTTACAAGGATATTTCCGTTTCCAACAACAAGCTCAACCGATTTGTCGCATGAATACTCACTTACAGGCTTCTTTATCATATGCTGTCCGAATGCAATCTCATATCCTGCCTTTTCCCATATGGTGTTTTCCTTCAATACAAATGATACGACAATACAGTACTCTTTTTCCACATCTATCATGGAATTTTTAAGAGTCACCGGCACCTCATAGCTTGCCCTATCCATCGGTGGAACAGATATCTGAAGCTTTGTCCTGTAAACCTCCTCACCGTCTGCAAGAAGAATTGCAAAAGCATCAAAAACCGATGTATTTACAAAGAGATTTTTGTTTGTGACTGTAAAGATGTAGTCGCTGTCAAAATCAACCGAGATATTCTGATAATTGAACTTCACCTCCTGCATCTTTGGAGAAGCCTCTCTTTCTCCGCCGTAGCAGATGCCGTTTCCGCTGAAATCTCCATCTGTAGGCCTGTCGCCAAAATCTCCGCCATATGTGAGGAACCACTTGCCGTATCTGTCCTTTTTGTAGATTGACTGGTCAATATAATCCCAGATAAATCCACCCTGATATCTAGGCTCGCGGTCTGTAAGCTCTGTATATTTGTGCATAGCACCGCAGGAATTTCCCATTGCATGTGTATATTCGCAGCAGATAAACGGTTTCTCAGGATGCTCTGCCAGGAATTTTTCAATGCCTGCAGCCGGAGTATACATCTGGCTTTCCATGTCGCTTGTGTCATTATAGCTTCTATCGCTAAATACTCCCTCATAATGAACCAGACGATGCTTATCAAGCTGTCTGAAAAGCTGTGACATCTCATATATGGTCTTGCCGCCAAACGACTCATTGCCGCATGACCAGATAAGGATTGCCGGATGATTTTTATCCCTCTGATAGCATGAGTTGGCACGGTCCAGCATCATTTCTCTCCACTGTGGCTTGTCCTTTGGCACAACAAAGTCAAGGTCAACATAGCCCTTATTATATGCCTCCCATGTGCCATGACTCTCAAGATTGTTCTCAGCTATCATATAGATTCCATAAATATCGCAAAGCTTATAGAGCATGGAATCATCAGGATAATGGCTTGTTCTTATAGCATTGATATTGTTCTTTTTCATTGTGACAATATCCTTTATCACCTCATCACGGTTTGGCACACGGCCTGTTATTGAGCTGAACTCATGGCGGTTTACACCCTTAAATACAATACGCTTACCGTTTAGCTTCATGAGTCCGTCTACCATCTCAAATCTTCTGAAGCCTGCCAGCTGGCTGATAAACTCAGTCTCATTTCTATGCGTATCTTTAACTATAATTTTAACCTCATACAGATTCGGCTTTTCAGCACTCCATAACAGAGGATTTTTCACATTACATGAGCCCTCGCAAATTTCCTTATTCCTAAGCTCTATATCAAACTCTTCCAATAAAAGTTTTGCCCTGTCATATTTTTCCACAGACAAATCGCCCAGCTCATAAAGCTTTACACTTGCAATACCATCACCATCTGCCTTTATTGACACACTAAGTGTGCCCTCGTCAAAGGTATCATTAAGTGTAGGAACAACTGACAGATCCTCCACATGTGCACAAGGAACAGCATACAAAAATACATCTCTGAAAATGCCTGAAAATCTGTAAAAATCCTGATCCTCACACCAGCTGCTTGATGTCCATTTCCATACCCTGACCGCAAGCTTGTTCTCACCCTCAATAATATAATCCGTCAGCTCGAAATCAGACGGATCAAATGTGTCCTCACTGTAGCCGACATAGTGTCCATTCAGCCAGAGTGCAAAACCGCTCTCCACTCCCTGGAACGAAATACACACCCTCTTGTTCTTCATATTCTCAGGGATTGTGAAATACTTCACATAGCTTGCAACCGGATTAAAAATCTCAGGTACCTCGCCCGGCTTTATAGACTCATCAGCCTCCCACGGATATGTGGTATTCGTATAGATTGGCACGTCATAGCCTTCCATCTGGATATGTGCCGGAACCCTGATTTCATCCCAGCCTTTGCAATCATAGTCAGCTGCCTCAAAGCCACAAGGAGCCAGGGACTGATTCTTTGCATATGCAAACTTCCATAAACCGTTCATATCATATCTCAGGCTTGATTTTCCTTTAATTTTCTCCAGTTCATTTTTATAGCACACATGATCCGAATGAGCCGCAAGTCTGTTCTGCTCAAATATTTCCGGATTCTTAATGATATTTGAATCAAAATTACTCATATTTTATACACTCCTATCTACTGTATTTATTATTTGATACATGTCTGTTTTAAACACAAAGCCTCTTATAAGACGAAGGCAAATAATAAATATTATTTGCCTTCTTGATTTTTAACAATATTATTTTACTTTTATTTAACAGATCCTGTAATTCCCTCTGCAAACTGCTTCTGGAGCACAAAGAATACGAGCATTGTAGGGATGGAGCAGAAAAGAACGCCCATCATCAGTACACCGTAATCTACTGTATATCCTGCTGCGAGGTTTGCAATAAGCATTGGCATTGTGATAGCATCAGGCTTATTGAGGATTACCTTTGGCCACAGGTATGAGTTCCATGCATTCATGAATGTGATAACTGCAGCTGCTGCATATGTTGATTTCTGTACAGGCATATACATCTTGAAGAAAATACCAATCTCACTGAGTCCGTCAATTCGTGCCGCCTCCATTATATCGACTGGGAAGTTTCTCGAATTCTGTCTGAACATCATGATGAGGAACGGCGTTGAAATAGCCGGGAGCATGAAGCCCCATACCGTATTTATAAAGCCGAGCTTTGACATCATCTTGAACAGAGGAATAAGTGTAGCTACCTGCGGAATCATCATGGCAAGAAGTAAAACTGAGAACAGCTTATCCTTTGCCTTGTCATGATAGAGCTCAAAGCCGTAACCGGCAAGTGAGCAGACAAGCAGTGCTATAATTGTCTGAACTGTTGCATTGATAAGTGAGTTTTTCATTCCAAGTGCAACGTTCTGTGATGCAAACAGTTTCTTTAAGTTCTCAAGGGCATAGCCACCAAATGCAATTCTACCTCTTGCAATGTCAATAGACTTGTTGGTCGCTGCCGATATCATCCAGAAAAACGGAAATACTGAGATGAACGAAACTATTACAAGAAAAATGTATGAAGGTATAAGCCTTTTTTGTATTGATGATCCATGTTTTTTCTTAGTCACGCTTGTCACCTACTTTCAGATTGATAAATGCCAGTATAGCAACCATGATGAATACGATAACAGACATTGCTGATGCATATCCAAAGTTTGCAACGCCTTCACCAAACGAGCCGTTATAGATATAATGTGACATGGTGATTGTCGCATTTGCAGGTCCACCCTTTGTCAGGTTTACAGACTCGTCGAAGAGCTGTAATGTACCGTTTATTGACATGATGGTTGTCATAACAATTGTAGGTCTAAGAAGAGGAACCGTGATAGACCAGAAGGTTCTCCAGCCGCTTGCTCCATCTATCTTTGCCGCCTCGTAAACAGAATACTCAATATTCTGGAGACCTGCTAAAAAGAACACCATATTATATCCTGTCCATCTCCAGATAAGAGCTACTATGATAATAATCTTAGCACTCCAGCCTGTACCGAGGAAGTTAAAGTTATTCTCTAATATTCCAAGTTTAACAAGGATTGTATTGATAAGTCCCTGTGTTGCAAAAAGCGATTTAAAAATCAATGCATATGATACGAGTGATGTTGCACATGGTAAAAATACACATGTACGGAAAAGTCCTTTAAATTTAAGATGCTTGTTGTTAAGTAACTGTGCCAGTAAAATTGCCAGTACAAGCATGATTGGAACTTCGATAATTAAATATAGGAATGTGTTTCCGATAGATCTCTTGAAAACCGCATCCTGAAACATTCTTGTGTAATTGTAGGCAAATGGATTAGCCCACTGCATATTTGCACTTGAACCGGTTTTAAATGATGTAATAACAGCCTGGATTATAGGCCAGAAGCTCATTATGAAAATGAGTATTGTTGCCGGAGCCAGATACATCCAGCCGGCTGCCCTTTGTTTACCGGTTATGCTCATTCCTTTTTTCTTATTTTTCACTGTAAAGGCCTCCTAACTATAAGTCTTTGAGAAAAAACAGGGAGCCATTTAATGGCTCCCTGTACATTTGCCATCAAGCTAACAGATTAAAGTCCCATTGTGAATTTAAGGTCATCCTCTGCTGTCTTTATCTCTGAATCGATATCTGCACCATTCTGAGTAATATTGATAAGTGCTGTAGCAAGCTTCTTACGTGCATCGTAGTGGAAATCGCTCTGCTCGATTATCTTAACATTTGCACCCATCTCAACGATCTTAGCGTAAATTGGCTGGTTGTTGAAATACTCAACACCCTCGTTGTAAACCTCTGACTTGCCTGCAGGTGTATATGTAGTGATAACACCACCATTCTTAAGAGCATTGTCATATGTCTCAGATACACCCTTGTCTGTATAAGATCCGCCACCGAATGTATATGCTAAGAATTTCTTAGCAAGGTCTGCCTGCTTGCAGTTGCTTGTGATGTAAAGTGAAGAACCACCGTTTGATGCATAGCCTTCACCACCCTCAAGTGTTGGAAGAGATGTAATCTCCCACTTTCCACTGTTGTCTGTAACCTTCTCGATTGTAGGAATGATCCAGTTTCCGTTCATAACGCCTGCAACCATGTCTCCCTGAATAACCTGATCTGTGTAATCTGACCAGTTATTTGCAAGGTAAAGAACATTGTTGTCGATCATATCCTTAAGTACCTGCATGATTTCTTTTAATTTAGCATTGTCTACAAATTTTGGCTTGCCATCCTTGAACTGTGACTCACCCTCTGCCTGAAGCATCATGTAGAATAAATCGTTTCCGTCTCCATCCATGCAAAGTAAGTATTTTCCTGTCTTCTCGTATACTTTCTTACCTACCTCGATGAAATCCTTCCAAGAGATACCTGTCATATCATCGATTGTGTATCCTGCCTGCTCAAGAAGATCTGTTCTGTAAGCAAAGATTACTGTTCCGTTATCAACAGGGAATCCAAAGTGCTCTCCGTCGATTGTAGAGAATGATAACTTCTCCTGACTGAAATCATCCCACTTAACATCTGCATCATTTGCTGATACCCATGCATCAGGATAATTTGTATGGTACTGCCGGAAGTAGTGATCCTGGAATAATACGATGTCAGGAAGTGTACTGTAATCCCCAGCTGAGCCTGCTGTTGTAATTGCTGTCTCAATGTCAGATGACCCTGACTGCTCCTCGATATTGAGTACAAAATCAGGATCTACATTTTTCTTGTAATCCTCTGCTGCTGCTTTGAGTGCCGGAATATTGAAGTTTGGATCCCAAGCCCAGGCTGTAAGTGTATGGCCGTCATCTACTGTCTCTACCTTCTTACCTGTCTTTTCTGTGCCATCTCCTGATGAAGATGAGTCTCCACATCCGGCTGCAAGTGAGGCAACCATTGTTGTTACGAGTAATAATGAAACTACTTTCTTTTTCATTTTTCTTCCTCCCTAATAAAAATGATGTTTCTGCAATACTACGTTTACAATTCATTCATAATCATATTATTTTAATTGGGCATTTTGACTACGAATATTTGTCCGTTTCTTGATTACATAGTCATTATAACCATATGTAGTACCTTTGTGTTAACATATTCCACACAATTATATGCATATTCAATCATAAATGTACAAAATTATACGAAAACATGTATTTTCTACCATCCCTTTAGTGCAGATATCCTAAAATTCAACAGTTTATGCTCATAATTTTCAGGATTTATCTTCCACTGATATGGCGAAGTGTCCAAAAATTTGCGGAAATTACGGTTAAAAGTTGACTGGGTTGTGAATCCACACTTTTGTGCAATAAGCTCCATAGGCTCATTTGTTTTTTTCATAAGCTCGCACGCCTTCTGTACTCTTATCAGATTCAGATACTCCATAGGCGGCATATTGATGTATGATTCAAACAGTCTCCTGAAATGAGTCTCGCTCATGTTGCATAGTTCCGAAAGCTCCCCTGCCTTTATCGATTCGCTGTAATGCTTATTCATGTAGTCAAGTGCTGTGGCTATCTGTGACATATTGGTACCCTTTACGATATTATTATCCTCCTCCGGAAGCTCATCATACCTACGCAGCAGCTCTATTACAATTCCCTGCACAAGGAGCTTTACCGTCCTTTGGCAATAAATCTTGTGTTCACGGGTTTCCCTGATTATGGCATTTATATACTCAGCCATAGCCGGGCTCTGATACACGTTAGTCATAAACGCTTTTTTTGATATAGTCGTAACTGCCTCATTCTGGAATGCCGTATTGTTTGGGAACATCTCTTCTATCACAGAACGTATGTCAATAAAAATATACTCCCAGAAATTCACCACCTCACCATAGCTGACTGTAACATGCGGAAAATTCTCAGGTATAAATGTGATATCGCCGTCATGATACTGGTAAATATCCTCATCCAGATACATATTTCCATCTCCCTCGCGGCAGATGCCGATTTCAAGCAGATTATGGAAATGCAGGTGAAATTCCTCATGACCATACACTCTCTTCCAGGATTCTCCGCACAACACAAGTGCAGATTCTCCCTGTGGCAGCTCATAGAATCTGAATTCCATCGTGTCTTTTTTTCTTTTTGCCATATATACTCTCCTTTGTAGCGAAATGCAAAATACGCTGCTGCTATTATAGCAGCAGCGCACCAATCACTACTTTAATCAAAATCGAACTTGTCGAATCTCTTGTACATAGCCTTGTACTTCTTGCGGACATCCTCGTTGCCCTGAAGTACCTCTTCCTCTGTACCTCTGAACTGACAGCGGATGCAGCTATAAATACCTGTTTCCTTATTATAGAACATATCAATATCGAGATCCCTCATAAAACATATAGGACATCTGTAGTTTAATTTGCCTTTTCCAAGTTGAGCCATGTTGCAAATACCTCCTTGTCTTTAATCTGTTTCTTGTAACCAAGCTTGAACATTGGAGAGAATGCATATCCTTCCTCAATGTATCCCTCTGCCTTTGCAGATGGTGTGAGCGAAACCTTTGTCTGAATTGCAGGAATTACTGCGCTTACTGCAGTTGCTCCGTCAACCTTTGCATCACGACACTTGTACTCATAATTGATGCTCTGTGGGTTTTCTCCCTCACATGTAAGTGTGATGCCTGTCATATCCTCAGGATACTCTGTTGTTCCGTAGCATGCTGTGATGTACTCATCGAGATAAACCTCTGCATTTGGATCACTCATGCTAAGGATATTACGCTCAATCTTGATGTTTGATGAGCCCTCCTCAAAGTATTCCTTTGTCTGAAGAGTAAGCTTAACATCATAAAACTCAATATCTACAGGATCAAGTGTAAGGATTCTTGTCTTCTTGCCATCAATAACTTCCTCTGAAAAATGGCTGTGTGTAGGACAGAGACACAGGTCAACCTCCTCACCGTTGTGTGAAAGCTTGGCACTTCTTACTGTTCCAGCTCCTGCATAGTGTGTAAAGTATCCTGCTCTATATTTCTCCTGAATAAGGAATGGATAAGATGCATCCTGTACATGCTTTGTTCCGATTCCTACCGGCCACTCAAGCTTTGCAACGTATGGACGAAGGTCTACGATTGCTCCACCCTGATCCATGTTTACGCATGCTCTCATGTATGGGTCACAGTACCAGAAGAGCTGCTTGTCTGAGCCGTAAAGGATATCTCTCCATGGTGCACACTCAGGCTCATTGTAGTTACCTGCGTTGACACCCTTCTTCTCTCTGAAGTAATCAGCGAACTCTGACATTGTCATGTCGATGAGCTTACCCTCTTTCTTTAACTTGCCATAGTAATTACAGCCGTCTGTGTATGACTTTAAGAGAAGCTCATATGGCTGCTCCCAGCGTCCCATCTTGTTCATCCAGCCAGGTCCTACGAACATCATGTTGTATGAATATCCGTTATTGTATTTTGCAAGGTCTCTGTACTGGTCGATGAGGTTGTAAAGATATGGATACTCCCATGTCTTTGTATCATAAATCATTCCACGAAGCACGTTCTGTGGATGTGTTCCGAAGTTTGAGCCGTTTCCGTCATAGCATGCAATAAGGTCACGTGAGAGATGTGGAATTGCTACGATTCCGCTATCCTCTTCCTTATTTGCTGCTGGCGCATGTGTGTTCTGCTTTGATGGAATCCATGGTGCCCATGGGCCTCCGTCGAAGAGTGTGTACCATGAGTTGTTACATGTGTGGTATGCCTTAGGGCCCTCCTCCCAGCATGTTGCAACTGCACATTTTACCATTGGGTATTTTTCTTTGATGTAGTTTGTAAGGTCTGCATCCATATAATAAGAGCCTGTTGACTCAGGATAGAAACCGAATCTATCATGGAATTTCTCGAAAACATCATTTACGATAGCTTTCTTGTCCTCCATTGAGAACATCCAGATACAGAAATCCTTTGTCTTATACTTCTCTCTAAACTCCTCACATGGAAGTCCAAGGAGTGAAAGTGCTATCTCATCACCGTATTTCTCGTGATCCTGCTTTGCAAGTTCTACTGCCTCATCATTAAAAAGTGAAGCATATGTCATCTGGATTGTGGTTTTGAGTCCCGCCTCATGTGCAAGTCTCTGCTGTGTCTTGAAGATGTCGAGTGACTCTGTGATAAGCTTCTTATCTCCAATATCCTCTTCTTTTCCCTGTCCTGTCACTGTTGCTGAGTACTCAGGCACCATCTCAGGGCGGTGAATGATGTTAACAATAAATTTGTCCATCCGTTGTTTCCTCCATTTGCTTGTAATTTAATTTATTTCTTAGGTGCGTTTTTCGCGCAACCGCTTGTTCTAGACTTAGTATATTACAGTATTATAATTATGTCAATGTGCAATTTCGACATTTTTTAACTTTTGTTTTCAAGCATTTTTCACAAACGAGGGATTAGGTGCGCGCTTTTCATGCGCAACTTTTGCGCATTAGTCGCAGGTCGGTACGTAAGCCGGGAACTGTTGGGGAGACACGCACTTTCGCCCTCGCTACGCTTCGTGACTAAGATTCTGTACGAAATTATGCTCTTAGGTTTTCTATGCACGACGAAACCGTCGAAACTTATATAAATGTATATGCTAGATGGTTTGCTATAATCTCACAGTTTATAGTTACTGCTTCATTGTGTACGCTTTGGCGGTTACAAATGACACGCTACTCACAAGTTCTAGTACACTCCACAGTAGTTAATTCTCAACTAAGCCATCAATACATGTCTATAAGTCCATTTTTATGAGGCTTTACGGCTGGGTTTTTGGAGCTGTTTTTGGGATTTTTGCAGTTTCAGCTACTTTTTGCCAGGTCTTTTCCGGCTTTCTGGCTGGGTTTGGGTGCTGTTTTGGTGATTTCTGCAGTTTCAACTACTTTTTCTCGGGTTTTTTCCGGCTTTTGGGCTGGGTTTGGGGTGCTGTTTTGGTGATTTCTGCAGTTTCAGCTACTTTTTGTGAGGCTTCTGGCATAATGGTGGAAGCCCAACACCATAAATTAACAACAACATATTGAAAAAAGCCACTTGTGTCCTTTAATATCAAGAACACAGTTATAAGAAATGGTAATCTTTATGAACCAGGTCCTCCTGCGTACACATATGTAAATCTTCCTCTCCCCTGCGTCCATGCAGGTGCGTTTCTACGCTTCATGAGCATAATTTCGTACAGAATCTTAGTTGCTAAGCGTAGCGATAGCTAAAGTGCGTGTGCCACACAGACCCTGGCTTACGTACCTTACGTTGTGGCAGAAATTTAAATAAATGTTTTTAATCTTGCGCTTATTATGTTATCATGTAACTGAGATATAATTAATGATTCATTATAAATAGAAAGAGGTGTTTATATGTGTAGTATTGCAATAAAAATACCAGATGAAGTATTATACGATACCAAAATGACCAAAGATGAAGCTAATGCTTTTGCCAAGAAAGCTACTGCTCTAATGCTTTATTTAAAAAACCATATTTCTATTGGATATTGTGCACAGATAGCCGGAATGAGTGAGGAAGATTTCATCAAATATCTAAGCAATAATAATATATCTATCTTCAGTTTTGATGATGAAGCAGAATTTATAGAGGAGATGAATAATGCGTAGGGTAATTGTCAATTCAACACCATTAATTGCATTGTGCAATGCAGACTTACTTAACATTTTATTTCTTCTGTAAAAAATGCAATAACCAAAATTCAATCAAACGGATTCTATATAAATGAAAATATCATTAAACTAGCATTCTTTGATGTGGATGGCACCCTGCTTCGGCTGGGACATAAAGAATTATCCGCAAACACTGCTGCTGCACTTAGGCAGCTCCACCAAAATGGCATCATCCTTTGTATGGCTACCGGAAGATGCTACACAGGTGTGCCTCATTTTGATGGAATTGATTTTGATGTCCTGCTCACCTTTAACGGCTCATTCGTCACCAAAGGCAATGATATCATCTTCAAAAATCCTATTAATGAGCACGACAAATATCAGATAATTTCCAATCTAAAGCATATGAACCGCGCCATTGCAATCAGCAACGAGCATATGATTGTCACAAACGGTACCGACCCTGATTTAGAGCAGTACTTTGCCTTCGGCAGCGAAAAGCTTAAAATCGCTGACAATTTTGACGAGATAAGCAGGACTGATATATATCAGATTATGTGCTCCTGCCAAAAAGATGAGCACTCACAGATTCTATCCGGCGCGCCCCACTCACAGATAACTGCATGGTGGGATAAGGCCGCTGATATTATTCCGCTTAACAGTGGCAAAGGCAATGCTGTTGCTGCAGTGCTTAGGCATTATGGCTTCTCAAAGGATGAAGCAATTGCTTTCGGTGACGGACATAACGATATTGAAATGCTTGAGGCCGTAGGCATTGGTGTTGCCATGGGCAATGCAAAGGACGAAGTCAAGGCTAAGGCTGATTTTGTGTGCCAATCAGTTGAGAATGACGGAATATATCATTACTGTGTTGAAAACAAACTGATTTTTTAGAGAAATATACTTATGAACATAGACAACAATTTACGACAACTACTCGAAAACGAAACAAAAATACATCTCGCGGAAATCCGCTTTCTCTACCAGAAGCTCGACAGACAGCTTGGGCTTAATGGTGCAAGGGTTCCTATCACATTTGGCTTTGATACGGACAGGCTCGGTGCATACACTCCGGGCTTTGGGCAGGATGAAGAAGAATTTCATTTTTCGCTGCTTTTCATCGGCTACTGTGTGACAAAGCCATTGTCAAAGGATGACAGGATGGATTTATATAAGCATGAATATGCCCACTATATGCAGTACAATATGGACATCCCGGACAAATACAACTGGCAGCCCGGCATCCACGGAAGTGCGTGGAAATACTGTTGCTCACTTATCGGAGCAGCTCCCACTCCTTACTACAAAGCCGGTGAGGGACTTATTAAGCACGATTATGATAAGGTTCTCAAAAAGAAAATTACTGACAAGAGTATTCCTATCCGCGACACATATTCACGCGAGCAGGAATACCACAAAAAGAAAAACAGTACTGTAAAATTTAATATCAATGACGATGTCAATCATCCAAAGTTCGGCAAGGGCACCATTGAACATATCGAGCAGCTCGAAGGCTCAGTTCGGTTGCATGTCAGATTCGGTGAAGATCTTAAGAAAATTGATCAGAAATGGCTGCTTCAGGCAAACTTGAAGAAAGCAGGTGCATCAAGGCACATATAGCGTTATGCTATCCTACATTACATTATTTCAAGTTCGTGAAAAATCCTTACTATCTAAAAATCATGGGACTGCAATATACCGCAGCCCCATGATTCTAATTATGTCTTATATTATTATTTTAATAAGTATTTAAGTCACATTGAGAACAAGAAAATCTACAGCTCAATTTCAATCGTATATGACTTCTCAAATTTCTCACCCTGTGCCAGCGAATTACCATACTCCCTGTCCTTTAATTCTCCGGCAAAGCCTGCTCTGTCGCATCGGCCGTACCACGGTTCAATACAGATAAACGGTGCTCCCATTCCTGCCGGTGACCACAGACCAAATAAAGGCGCATCAAAGGACACCGTAAGGTATGGCTTCTTATCCGGTGTACACAGGCTCACCTTTGAAGCCTGTCTGTTTTCTATTATGAGCGCATCCTTATCAAACATATGCTCATCTATCTGACAGTATCCATCCACATCCACATTAAGCAGATTGTCATCCTTGTCTAAAAGTCCTCCGTCACAGATAAGTCCGTAGGTGATTGCTTTGTCTGTGTCAAGCTTCAGATAATAGTCTGACTGCTTTCCCTGCTCTGCGACCGGACACATAAATGCCGGATGACCACCTATTGAGAAAAGTAAATCCTTTTTCGCAGGATTAGTCACCCTCCAGGTCACTTTTATCTCACTGTCTGAGAGCTTATAGCCGATTTCGAGCACAAACTCAAACGGATATTTTGCAAGAGTCTCATCATTTGATTTAAGTGAAAACCATGCCTCATCCTTTGTCTGTGACACAAGCTCAAACTCCATATCCCTTGCAAAGCCGTGCTGTCCCATCGGATAATCTGTCCCATCAACGGTAAACTTCTTGTCCTTTAAGCTGCCGACAAACGGGAAAAGCACCGGTGCGCTTCTCTTCCAGTATTTCTCATCGGCATCCCACAGATACTGTGTACCAGTTTCCTTGCCGGTGATGCTTTTAATCTCTGCTCCGAAGCTGTTTATCGTGAGCTCAAGTGATTCATTTTCCAGTTTAATCTCCATCACATATCTCCTTTTATGTTTTTTATAACTATTCAATCAGTTTTTTTACATCACAAGCAGTCCAATTACCCTTACAATAAATGCTGCCACCCATGCAATCGCACACTGCAAAAGCACCACGCTGACTGCCCACTTTGCACCAAGCTCTCTCTTTATGGATGCTATAGCAGCCACGCAAGGGCTGTAAAGCAGTGAGAACACCAGAAGAGATGCGGCTGAAAGTGTTGTGAGTGCTGTCGTAACCGTTCCGCCAAACAGTATCTCAAGTGTTGATACCACGCTCTCCTTTGCCATGAGTCCGCTGATAAGTGACGTGCATATACGCCAGTCGCCGAGTCCCAGAGGCTTAAAGACAGGCACGATAATACTTGAAATAGCGGCAAGCATGCTGTCCTTTGAGTCTGTTACCATGTTAAAGTGTATGTCAAAGCTCTGTAAGAACCATATAAGCATTGTGGCAATAAGTATTACTGTAAATGCCTTCTGCAAAAAGTCCTTTGCCTTCTCCCAGAGGAGCTGGCACACATTCTTGGCTCCCGGCATCCTGTAGTTTGGCAGCTCCATGACAAACGGCACTGCGTCACCCCTGAACAAAGTCTTTCTGTAGATAAACGCGAAAAGTATTCCGACAATTATTCCAAGGAAGTACAGTCCTCCCATGACAAGTCCGCCATGCTTCGGGAAAAATGCACTAACAAAGAATGCATAAATTGGCAATTTTGCCGAACAGCTCATAAACGGTGTGAGGAGTATAGTCATTCGACGGTCTCTCTCACTTGGCAGTGTACGTGTCGCCATGACAGCTGGCACCGTACAGCCGAAGCCTATGAGCATTGGTACTATGCTTCGCCCGGAAAGTCCTATCTTACGAAGGAGCTTGTCCATGAAGAATGCAACCCTCGCTATGTATCCGCTGTCCTCCATGAGGGATAAGAAAAAGAACAGTGTCACGATAATCGGCAAAAAGCTTAATACGCTTCCGACACCCTGAAAGATGCCGTCTATTACCAGTCCGTGCAGCACCTCATTCACACCTGCCGCTGTGAGTGCCTTATCCGTAAGCGCGGTCAGTGCTCCTATGCCCTGCTCCAAAAGCCACTGAAGGCCTGCTCCGATTACATTGAAGGTGAGATAAAATACAGCAAGCATTATCACTATAAAGCACGGTATTGCCGTGTATTTGCCTGTAAGAACACGGTCGATGCGCTCACTTCTGATACGCTCCCTGCTCTCCTTCGGTTTTACCACGGTGCTCTCGCATATTTTCTCAATAAATGTAAAGCGCATATCCGCAATTGCAGCGCTTCTGTCAAGGCCTCGCTCCTTCTCCATCTGGACAATCAGATGCTCTATTGCCTCTTTCTCATTCTCATCAAGATGAAGCTGCTCTAATATAAGCGCATCTCCCTCGATAATTTTGGTAGCAGCAAAGCGAATCGGAACTCCGGCGAGCTTTGCATGATCCTCAATCAGGTGGCTGACCGCGTGTATACATCTGTGCACGGCACCGCCAAAATCATTCTCATCACAGAAATCCTGTCTGCCCGGGCGCTCCTGATACTTTGCAATGTGTATTGCATGGCGCACCAGCTCATCAACACCCTGATTCTTTGCGGCAGAAATCGGTACAACAGGCACTCCTAACAGTCCCTCGATTTTATTTACATCGATTGAGCCTGAGTTTGCCGTCACCTCATCCATCATATTTAGAGCGATAACCATCGGTATATCCATCTCAAGAAGCTGCATGGTCAGATACAGGTTTCTCTCGATATTTGTCGCATCTACGATATTTATTATGGCCTTTGGCTTGTTATCGAGCACAAAGTTTCTCGACACAATCTCCTCATTCGTATATGGGCTCATTGAGTAAATTCCGGGCAGGTCAGTGATTGATGTGTCCGGATGTTCTTTGATTGCGCCATCCTTTCTGTCCACCGTCACTCCCGGGAAATTGCCCACATGCTGGTTTGAGCCTGTAAGCTGATTGAAAAGTGTTGTCTTGCCGCAGTTTTGGTTTCCCACAAGTGCGTACGTGAGCTTCTCACCCTCCGGAAGGGGATTGCCACTGCCCTTCACATGGTATTTGCCCTCCTCGCCAAGTCCGGGATGGGCTGTGTTGCTTATCTTTTTAGGGCCCTCATGCTTTCTTGAACGGCTGTCAATTAATTCTACCTCAATCTGTGCCGCATCATCAAGCCTCAATGTGAGCTCATAGCCGTGCACCTGAAGCTCCATCGGGTCTCCCATCGGTGCAAATTTGATTACTGTCACTTCGGCCTTTGGGATTACTCCCATATCCAGGAAATGCTGGCGCAGTGCGCCCTCACCGCCTACTGTAAGTATTCTGGCACTCTGTCCTATGCCAAGTTCTTTTAGTGTCATTTTATCGCTTCCTAGTGTATTTATTGATAATTTTTCTCAACTTATCACAAATATCTTACCACAAAGCGTGTGCCACTGCATTCATTTTTTTCATTTAATACATCTTTTTTACAATCCTCCACAAGGATATATCCATTGTCATGACGCACAATTGCTTCCGCGAGCGAAAGTCCTATGCCGATGCTGTCTGCCGGCTGTCCGCTGCCGCTGTAAAAACGCGTAAAAATATGCTTTTTGTCCTCATCACTTATTGTCTCCCCATCGTTTTGCACTGTTATCTCTGCATACATCTCATACCTGTAAAAGCCTATCTTTACCTCACTCTCTGCGTGCTCTACTGCATTTTTTACTATGTTTGTAATGGCCTCACACTGCCAGTATGCATCAGCATGTATACAGGCATCCTTATCAGAGCCTTCATCTATGGACAGCCTTATGTCTCTCAAATCGCAAAGTGCCATAACATTGTCAGCTGCCTCAGACACAATTTCAGACAGCAGCGTATCCTTCTCATCAAACTCCACAACATCCGCTTCAAGCCTTGAAAGCTTTAAGATAGCCTGCACCATATGCGATATATTATCCACATCACGCTTTGCCCTGCGCATTATCCTGCTTCTGTTTTCAGGTGCCATATCAGGATTTCCTTCCAGATTTTCCAGATTTATCGAAAGTGATGTGAGCGGTGTCTTAAGCTGATGCGATATGTCAGAAAGCGCATCCTTTAGCAAAAGCTTGTCTGCCTTTGCATTTTCCGCAGACTCCCTCAAATAGATTGCTGTCTTGTAAAGCTCTCCCTTTAGTATAGAAATCTCTCCCTCTGTGCTATCTGCCATAAAAAGTCTGTAGTCTCCCTGATTTATGCGGCGCAGATAATCCGCAGCCTGTCTGACCTGTCTTTTAAAGCTAAATCTTATAAGCACAATGTAAAGGCAAAAGCCCCCTGCAAAAAGCACAACAAGAAATATGTCTAGCCAAAGCGCTCCTTTAAGCGCTTTTTCATTTGACAAAACCGCGGAATCCTTTTCCATATCAATGCCGTATTTTTTTAAGAGCGTCTCTGCGCTTTTTAAATTTGTATAATCACTATCGAAGCTGCTGTCATTTAGAATCCCGGCTATACTGCCATCTGATACATCGGGATATTTTTCATGAATGAGTGCACATAGCTTAGCCACTGTGGCGTTATAGTTTTTCGTATATGCCCTGTACTGGAAAAAAACGGTAAAAGCCATAACCGTCACACATATACATGTATATATTATTGCAAAATACACAAAATGTTTTCTGTTCTCTAAATTATATTTTTTCTTTCTCATGCTTTCCCCCGGGAACTGTCTCTGTCGGCCGATACTGTTTAAAGAGTTTCATCTGAATCAACACGATACCCGATTCCCTTCACAGTCTTTATCACATCCTCACCAAGCTTTGCCCTGATGCGCTTCATATAGACAGTCACTGTATGGTCATAGACATCGTTGCCTGTCGCCTCCCAGATGCAGTCAAGCACGGCATTTCTGGACACAGCCTTGTCGTGATTGGTAAAAAGCAGATCAAGTATGCGGTTTTCAAGACTTGAAAGAGCAATCAACTGTCCATCCCTTCTTGCTTCCTTTTTGTCCATGTCATAGCTTATGCTTCCTGCATGTATGACAGATGAACTGTCATCACTTTTCCTACGTAAAAATACGCGGTTTACCCTCGCCACAAGCTCTCTTACTGAAAAAGGCTTTGTGATGTAATCCTCCGCTCCAAGCTCAAGTCCCTTTACTATATCATTTTCCTCATCCCTTGCGGTAAGAAAAATCACCGGTGTTTTTTCTTTTTCCAGCCTTTCGCTGTAAAAATCAAAGCCGTTCCCATCCGGAAGTGACACATCAAGCAGCACAAGGCCGGGGTGCTCACTCAAAAGTGCCCCAGCCTCCTTTAAATTGCCTGCTGTCAAAAGCTCATATTCAGGTTCTGTAAAGGTATCACACAGTCCCTCTGTTATTCCTTTATTGTCCTCTATGAGAAGTATTTTTTTCATATCAGCTCCCGCATTTCCTACAGATTTTCATTCTTGATCGTCTCAATAATGTTATTGTGTCTAAGCTTCGTCATCGATAGTTTCATGATAGCATAAATCAGCATTATTACAACCACTATACACAATATAATTGCTTTATACGGCGGCTCATAAATGATTGCGTCATCCATCCTGTTCATCATAACACATAAGAGATAGCTTATTAAAATACCAAGCGGTACACCTATTACAAGTGCCTTTACAGATATAAATACACTCTCGAGCCTGACCATTCCAGCAAACTGCTTATCTGTCATTCCAATGCTTCTTAGTGTTGCAAACTCGCGGCTTCTAAGCTCCATTCCGGTGCTTAAGGTATTGATGATATTTGTGATTCCTATTAAGGCAATAACCACAATAAGTCCGTATGCAAATACTCCAAGCAGTGTAAAGAGAGACTTTTCATCGCGCATCTCCTTATCCAGATTGCTGACATAAAAACTAATCTGCGAATACTCCGTATTTCCTTCCGTCTCCTTTTCGAATGTATCCTGATATTCATCTGCATTTTCTGCAACCACATATGCCGAATATATCGCATTCCCCGGTTTGAGCTCATTACCGCTCTTGCCGTCAGCCCATAAGCTTTCAAAGCCTTTTTGGTTCATAAACAAAAGCGAGGTATTGCCGTAGCCATTATAACATGTTGGTACCTTGTCTGTAACACCTGCAATAGTTACATCTACAGTTTTTCTGACACCGTTATTTATTGTTTCCTCGTCAACGTATCCACTGTTATCCTCCGTACTGCTTTCAGTATCACCTTCCACAGCATTGTCATCAGAAGAAGCATCATCATACACATTGTAGCCGCACCTGATTGTATCTCCTGCTTTATATTTGTACAGCTCCATCTCTTCTTTGACGTATTTCGAGCTTTTCTCATTATACACATCAAATGTGCATTTATTTACAAGAATTGCTCCTGTATCTGCATTTTTTACGCCTGCGTCAGACGCATACTTATCATACGATTTGTCATTTAAAACCGTGATAAAAAACTCTTGTGAGACATCCTCTCTGTCATCATAAAGCTGCCCGCAATACTCTCCATATTCCTTTGTATACTCCGGCTTATCTACATCAAAATAATAACCTGCTCCAACCAGATAATCCTTTGCTCCTTCAATGCCACTCAAAAGCTCAGAGAGCTTTTCAATATCAAGGTCCTTTTTACATGACATATTTATTCCAATATTGTAATCTACTGATGCATATGACATCCCAACAACGCTAAAGGCCATAGACATAAAGTATGATATCACAATAAAGGTTACTGAGCAGATAACAATAGACGTCACTGTAGTTCTGTACTTTTTTTTGTTTCTCTTTATATTCTTATATGAGATAACGCCTCCAATGCCCCAGATTCTGCCTATAATAGCCGGTGTCTTAAGCTTTGCTGACTTTATTTTAATCTCCTTTGTGTTTCTTATTGCTTCAAGCGGTGTGACCTTTGCGGCCCTTCTTGCACTGCCTGTTGCTGAGAAATAAATGGTTGCTATACTCAGTATCACAGCAAGAATAAGTGCAGGCAGTGATGTGTGAAAGCTCAAAGCAAAGTTAAGCCAGCCTGCTGACAGCGCATTTACCACCTTGACAAGTATAAACGATGCCAAAATACCACTCATGGTACCTACAGGAATACCAACCACTCCAAGCATTGCTGCCTCTGTCTTAACGCTGCTTTTTATCTGGCGCCTCGTAGCACCCACGCTTGCAAGCATGCCATACTGCCTGATTTTTTCAGTGATTGATATGTTGAAGCTGTTTTTGATACAGTACATTGATGTCAGTATAATTATCAAAGCCACAACAGCGGCCACTGTAAACAGTGCTTTAAATGTGCCGTCAATCGGGAAAACACACTCATAGCTTATAAGGAAGCGATTTATATATATATCATATTTTGCATTTTCCATCTCTTTAAGAAACCTGTCGCTCTCCTCAGCAGACATTTCAACAGATGAATTATTTGATTTCTCAAACAGCTTTTCATCCACACCAATTATATCTGCAGTCACAGCATCCTTATTTCTTAAAGCCTTTTGAGTGTACCTGCTGTACACTGTGAGCGTAGTGTCAGCTTCGTTAACCTCACTCTTTGTGCCGTTATCAATTGCTGCCAGCTCATCAGAATATGTGACAAATGTATATCCGGCGGCACTATAGTCCTCCATTCCATAGCCCGGTCTTTCCATGATGCCTACCACCTTGTAGCGCTTTGTCACAGTATCGGTAAGTGTCTCTGCCTCATGCTCATATGCGATATTTTCCCATATGACACTTTCGGTGTTTGAATCATATCGCTTTCCGATATCAAGTGTTATCTCATCTCCCACCTTTATGTCGATTCGTCCGTTTGTCTTTAAGTGCCTTGGAATGACTATCTCATCCTCATTTTTTGCCATGCGCCCCTCTATCAGGTTAAAGCAGCCTTTCTCAAAGCCTGCCTCATCTGTTGCCATGACATAAGCATACGGCTTATCCTCATTCTTGCAGCCGTCTAGCTTTGCAAAGCCCATTCCCATTGTCTCAAATGTGCTTTCAATATTTCTGTTGTTTTTAAACTCCGAAAGCTCAGACATTTTCACATTCGAAAATTTCACATGAAAGTCGCCGCCCTTTTGCTTCTGGTATTCAATCATACTGTACTGAAAGCTTGACACAAGTGTGACAAGCGCCGACAAAAGCGCTGTTGCAAGAATTATTCCGACTATCGTGACAATAGTTCTTTTCCTGTTGAGCTTTAAGTTTTTTAATGTGAGTGTCTTCATCAAATTCATCTGATTTTACCATCCTCTATCATTATTGTGCGGTCAGCCGCCTTTGCAAGCTCCATATTGTGTGTAATCATAATGATTGTCTGGTTGAGCTCACGGTTTGAGGTCTTTAAGAGATGCATAATCTCGTTGCTGGCCTTGGTATCCAGGTTTCCGGTCGGCTCATCCGCGAGCACTATAGATGGTCTCGTAATCAGGGCTCTTCCTATAGATGTGCGCTGCTGCTGGCCTCCTGAAAGCTCGTTTGGCAGATGAGTGCGTCTCTCTGTAAGTCCAAGGCGTAAAAGCATGTCATCCATCTGTGCTTTTTCCACCTTTCTTCCATCAAGCTCCATCGGGATTGCCATGTTTTCCTCCACATTTAATATAGGTATCAGATTATAAAACTGATAAATGATACCTACCTGTCTTCTTCTGAATATGGCAAGCTCATCATCATTCATTGCAAAAATATCAGTGCCGTTTATATACACCTTTCCGCTTGTTGGCCTGTCAACACCTCCGAGCAGATGAAGCAGTGTGGATTTTCCGGAGCCGCTCGCCCCGACTATTGCCACAAACTCTCCCTTTTCCACGCTCAATGACACATCGTCCAAAGCCTTGACCTGATTTTCTCCGGCTCCATATATTTTTGATAAGTGTTCTACCCTAAGCAGTTCCATTTAATTCTCCTTTTCTTCTCTATACATTTTTGAGTGCTGTGCGGTCTGTCCTTTAAAGTGCAGCCGCCCCGCGATACAAGTGTATAATACATTATGTAAAGTTACAGGTAGGTTACTTTTAAAAAATATTACAGCATAATATAAAAACTCCGGTCAGAACAAAAAGTTTTCTGTGCCGGAGCTTATATATCATATGTTTTATAATTATCTATGCCAATAATTATTTCTGCTTATATGAAGACAAAAAGTCTGCAAGCTTGCCTGTGGCATCCTTTAATATCTCTGTTCGAGGCAGATATACCACTCTGAAGTGATCCGGCTTATCCCAGTTGAAGCCGCCGCCGTGGATGATGAGTATCTTCTTCTCACGAAGCAGATCGAGTGCAAACTGTTCATCGTTTGTGATGTTGAACCTTGCAGTATCAATCTTTGGGAATATGTAAAATGCTGCCTTTGGCTTTACTGCCGAAATTCCCGGTATATCGTTTAATGCCTTGTAGACGTACTCTCTCTGCTCATAGATTCGTCCGCCCGGCACAATATACTCGCCTACACTCTGATATCCGCCTAATGCCGTCTGCACTATCGACTGCGCCGGAACATTCGAGCAAAGACGCATGTTTGAGAGCATGTTGAGACCCTCGATATAGTCCTTTCCGAGCGCCTTGTTGCCGCTTAAAACCATCCATCCGATACGATAGCCTGCTATCATATGCGACTTCGAAAGACCGCTGAAGGTCACACAGAAGAGGTCCGGTGCAAGCGACGCAATAGACACATGCTCATAGTCATCCATCACAAGCCTGTCATATATCTCATCCGAAAAAATCATGAGCTCGTGCTCTCTTGCCACATCAACTATCTGCAGCAGCACCTCCCTTGGATAGAGCGCTCCTGTAGGGTTATTAGGGTTGATTATTACGATTGCCTTTGTCTTGTCTGTAATCTTCTTTTTGATATTCTCTATGTCCGGATACCACTCTGACTGCTCATCACAGATATAGTGCACTGCCGTGCCTCCCGCAAGTGTAACGCAGGCTGTCCAAAGCGGATAGTCCGGTGCCGGCACCAGCACCTCATCACCGTTGTCAAGAAGCGCTGACATGCTTAAGTTTATAAGCTCGCTGACTCCGTTTCCGGTGTAGATATCCTCAACCGTCACATTAGGAAGCTTTTTGAGCTGTGCATATTGCATGATTGCTTTTCTTGCAGAAAAAAGTCCCTTGGAGTTGGAATACCCCTCACAGTCCGTGAGCTGACGAGACATATCATATATCACCTCATCAGGTGTCCTGAAGCCAAACGGCGCAGGATTTCCTATATTGAGCTTCAACACATTTGTGCCGTTTTCCTCCATGCGGGCCGCCTCATCCACCACCGGTCCTCTTACATCATAAAGCACATTATCTAATTTTCTGGATTTTCCAAATTCTCTCATCCTGACAATCTCCTTTTATTTTCGTAACAATTCCTGTAACCGTAATCATATCCTGCTAGCCTAAAAGCTCAAAAACAGCCTCAGCGTCAAATACCACCTGCTTTACCTTATCAACCTCTATCTGATAAAGTGCATTTGCAGCCAGATGCTCTGCAGCCTGCTCGAGATCTCTTATGCCCGATGTGTTCTCGTGAAGCTTAATCACTGCATCAAGTCCGTCCTCTGTGAGAACGCACTCCTCCTCCTTCATTCCCATTCGCTCAAATACCTTGCGCAGGGCAAATCTCTGGAAGATGACCTTCTTCTCTTCATCGGTATAGTCCGGAATATCAATCACCGCAAAACGTGACATAAGCGGTGCAGAAATCTGTGATTTATCATTGGCTGTTGCAATCGGATATACTCCGACGGTCGGCACCATACACTCCATATAGTTGTCTGTAAAGCCCAGATTGTCAAGCAGTGTCAAAAGCACATCTGCCGGATTTCCGTTGCCGTTTTTGCTTGAGGCCTTGTCGAGCTCATTGATGATAAATACAAGATTTGACTCTCCCGCCTGTGAAAATGCCTCCATAATGATTCCCGGCTTTGCGTTTGAATAGATTCTTGAGCTTCCTGTGAGCTGCTCTGCATCATTTATGGAGCTCATATCGAGTGTGGTCCATGGAAGCTTGAGAATACGTGCAACAGCATATGCAATCTGTGACTTTCCGGTTCCTGCCGGTCCACAGAGAAGCAGTCCGTAGGCAGGAAATGTATGAGTCCTGTTTATCTGGATAATGGTCTCAATGATTCTCTGCTTCACGCTCTCCATGCCATAGAGCTCCTCATCGAGTATGCGCCTTGCCTCCACAGGGTCAATTGCCTCAAAGTAATTTCCCTTCCACTGGATATTCATCATGATGGAAAGTGCTCTCTGCGCATGGCGTCTCTCCTCAGGTGATACCTCGCTTGAACGCGCAACTGCCAGATTTCTCCTGGCCCACAACAGTATATTGTCAGGCAGTGTACGGCCTGCACAGGTCATGAAATCTGTGATGCTCTGTATACTGGTGAGCTTCATGCTGTCGCCCTCTTCCTCGTAATCATCAAGGTCAGGTTCATCCTCAGGCATGGTGCTGGCAAAGAGCCTTTCCATCATATACTGCAGGAATCCGTCCTCTGCAGACAGCTTTGTGCCTCTGCCGAGAGCCACCTCCCTCACCCTGTATACTGCGTATCCGTCAGGTGTATTGGCTCCTGAAAGCTGTACCTTTATGTGATTTTCGCCAAGCCACTTAAAAAGGCTAACGAAGCGGGAATCAATGCGCAGGATATCTGCACTGGTCACCCCATCACCATCCTCAAATTCAAAGGATGTACGCTTTATCGGATTTGTAAACATACCAAGCGCATGATGCGCCCATTCCTTTTGCTTATTGTCTATCACAACAATCGGTTTATCGGCCGATGCCTTGGTCTCTGTCGAATGAAATGTCTCATATGTACACTCCGGATGCTCGTTTGCTACCGGTGTATCGCTAAAATCAAATACTGGCATTTTTATTCCTCTCTTTTCGTAATTGTATTCTTCATCATACCCTGTCAAAGGCTATGTCCTGTACCACCTCGCCCGCGATGATAAGTCCTGCCACTGATGGTACAAATGCAAGGCTTCCGGGAATATCCCTGCGCTGCGTGCACTTGTGTTCGGCACCCGGCGGGCAGATGCAGTTGCTTCTGCAGCTTATGGACATATCCTCTATCGGTCTTGTAGGCTTCTCCTCAGAGTATACCACCTTGAGCTTTTTCACGCCACGTTTTTTAAGCTCACGGCGCATGACCTTTGCAAGAGGACACATGCTGGTCTTATATATATCAGCCACCTTAAATGCACTTGCATCCAGCTTATTTCCCGCTCCCATACTGCTTATGATAGGGACATTTTTCTCCTGTGCCTTCATGACAAGCGCAATCTTTGCTGTGACCGTATCAACCGCGTCAACTATATAATCATACTCTTCAAACGGAAATTCATCAGCATTTTCCGGCAAAAAGAAGCACCTGTGCGTCACGACACTGACATCAGGATTAATATCATGAATCCTCTCCTCCATCACATCTGTCTTGTATTTTCCTATGGTCTTTCGGGTTGCAATTATCTGCCTGTTTAGGTTTGTAAGACAAACCTTGTCATCATCGATAAGGTCAATCGCTCCCACGCCGCTTCTGACTAGTGCCTCGCAGACATATCCGCCCACTCCTCCTATTCCAAATACTGCGACTCTTGCGCCCTTTAGCCTATCCATCGCCTCTTTTCCAAGCAAAAGCTGTGTTCTTGAAAACTGATTTAACATTTATTTCTCCTTTTCATCCCTGACCACGCCGACACCGGCAGAAATCAGGAGTCTTACTGTATCCTTAAGCATACTCCAGTCAGCCTTTGACAGCTCATCGGCAGCCTTTATCATCTCAATGAGCTGCTTAAATGACATCTGGTCAAGGTTCTCAAAATTGGAGTCCGATGCAATTGAAAAAAGCACATTTACAAACTGCTTTCGCTGCGCCTCATCCATGCTGCCTATCCAGTTTCTGAGTGTCTTATCAAGGCGCACACTGTTTTTGTCCAGCCCATCCGCCTTTATGATACTTCCGCCCATTATCTCCCATGAAAAAGCATCATGCTGCAGCGGTCCCGAATTACGGCTTCTTACCACCTCATAATCGTCCACATGCTCAAGCAATAAGCCAACAATAGACGACTGCGGCAGAAATGTCTCTATTCTGTCAAAAATTCTTTTGTAGCCTGCCGTATATATCATCTTGTGATTGAAGCCCGGCCCATCAAAATTATAAACCTTTATAATGGCATCCTGCACCTCTTTATCCACATGCATGGCCGCAAACACAGCCAGATTTCCACCCTTTGAGTGCCCGCCTATCCACAGTCTTCTTGCACTTATGCTTTTATTGTTGATATTTTCATCATCTAAAGCTTTATCATTTATGGCTTTTTCATTTATGCCCCTATCATCATTGCATATATATGCTGCCACCTGCTTTAAATATTTTTTTGCCTTGTTCTGTCCCGGTGTCTCATCGAGATAGCTTAGATTAAAGTTTTCCTTCCAGCCGACCACGGAATGGTCTGTACCACTGTAGGAAATGAAATATGTGCCGTCAGGCAGTTCTATCGTAACCGCAGAAAACTGCGACTCCTCTTTTTCACTAATATCGTATATATAATATCTCAAAATGCAGTCAGCATAGCGCCTTGAGTGCGCCAGCTTTTGAAGCAGCCTCGCGGAGTGGCGGAAAAGATTAGGCATCTGCTCAATCTCATCATCACTGTGGTCCGCGCAGTAAAGGCTTGAAAGCTGTTTTATCGTAAGGTATGACTTCTTTGCATCCGGCATATATGGCTTCATCTGCACATAAATAAGCTGTGAAAAAATCAGTCCGTCCACCTCATTTACATGCACCTCATCAAAGCCTATGTCTCCACGCCAATCAATATAATCCATGATATCTGCCATACAATGCCCTCCTGAAATATATCTGTCTTATTCATCATAGTGATCTAGGAAGCTGTGCTTTATGCCATCCTTTTTATATGCTACAACCGTAGCCAGATTTACATTCTCCACGCTCTTAAATATATTTGCCTCGACAAAAGGATTCACCTTTTTAAGATTAGCGATGAGCTGCTTTATCTCAACACGCTTTGAGCGGTTTTCCTCATTATTGCAGGTGGTACAGGTATCTGTAAACTTGCAGGCACACTGTATGAAATGCAGACCGTTGTAATCACGCCATGCCTTGATATCGTCCTCCCTGACCAGGTAAAGAGGCCTGATAAGCTCCATGCCCTCAAAGTTTGTGCTGTGAAGCTTAGGCATCATGGTCTGTACCTGTGCACCATAGAGCATGCCCATGAGTATCGTCTCGATAACATCATCATAGTGATGTCCGAGCGCAATTTTGTTGCAGCCCAGCTCCTTTGCAAATGCATACAGATGTCCTCTTCTCATCCTCGCACATAAATAGCATGGCGATTTTTCGATATCATATACAGCATCAAATATATCTGACTCAAAAATAGTGGCAGGGATGCCAAGGTTCCTGCAGTTTTCCTCTATGACATGCCTGTTTGCCTCATTGTAGCCCGGGTCCATGACGAGAAACTTCACATCAAAATCAAACTTGTTGTGATGCTTAAGCTCCTGAAACAGCTTTGCCATAAGCATGGAATCCTTGCCACCTGAGATACACACCGCAATCTTATCCCCCGGTTTTACAAGCTCATAGGTGTTTATCGCCTTTGTAAACTTGCGCCAGATGGATTTCTTAAATTTCTTTCTGATGCTTTGCTCCACATCTGCCTTTATATCGCGCTCTGCCACCTCATCCTCTTTCATGGCATCAAGCAGCCAGCTTATATAGCCTCCCTTTAAGCTTGCCGCATCAAAACCTTTTTCTGTGAGATACTCTGCCACATCCACACTCGTCTTACCACGGCTGCAGACTATGACAAGCTTCTTATCATGCGACACCCTCTCATCTGCCTCTATTTCCTCTGCCTGAATATTGAGTGCTCCCTTTATGGCACCGTGCGCCACCTCTTCCTCACTTCTTATATCTATTATCTGATAGCTGTTACTATCCAGCTTTTTAACTTCTTCTATACTAAGCTGCATTTTATTTCTCCTATACTATTTCCGCAATGACTTTATTTCCTGAAATATCCTGTACTCATAATATGCCGTCACCACAAGGATGAGCCCTATCATAATGAGGCTGTATACATCGCGGATTGCTATTCCAAACGCATCACACACGCATGGCACTAAAAGCCCCGCAGTAAAAACAAGCTTTACAAACGTCAAAAGCCTGAGTGAATACTTTCTGATATTGCCCACACACAGCTCCGCTGCTATGTGATTGAGCTTTTCCGGATAATGCTGCAGCCATGTGATTGCAATGTATACAAGCAAAAGCACAAGTATATTGGCCACAAACTTAAATACCTGTATGTGATAGCACACTCCATAATAAATCTGTAAGCCTATATACGCAAGAGCTAAAATAGCATCTATTGCCTCAAGCACCGCCGAAGCAAAGGTCATATCTCTTTTTCTCATATAAATCTACTACCTTTCATTAACACCTTAAACACGTAAAAATAAGGTAAAACGATATTGTTTCTCTTTAAACTATCTAATTTTATCATATTATGGACTATCTTTCTAGAAAAATTGTGATATAATAATCAGGTTAAAGGAATTTTATTTAAAAATTAATAATACAACGAGGTTTAATCGAAAATGAGCAAATTAACAATACCAAAGAACTATTCTTCGGCACTGAATCTTCACGATACACAGCTTGCCATCAAAACTGTTAAGGATTTCTTCCAGGGCATGCTCGCACAGCGTCTTTCCCTGACACGTGTTTCAGCACCGCTTTTCGTTGATCCTACCACAGGCTTAAACGATAACTTAAACGGATATGAAAGACCTGTTACCTTCGGCATCCTTGAGCAGGGTGACAAGGAGGCTGAGGTCGTTCACTCCCTTGCCAAGTGGAAGAGATATGCATTAAAGAAATACGGTTTCTCTCTCGGCGAGGGCATCTACACAGATATGAATGCCATAAGACGTGATGAGGAGACTGACAATATCCACTCTATATTTGTTGACCAGTGGGACTGGGAAAAGGTCATCCGCAAGGAGGACAGAAACTTAGACTTCCTTAAGGAAACAGTAAAGACAGTATACAAATGTCTGCGCAAGACCGAGCAGTACATGGCTATACAGTACGACTACATAGATTTGATTCTGCCAAAGGATATCACCTTTATCACCACATCAGAGCTTGAGGAAATGTTCCCGGACAATACTCCAAAGGAGCGCGAGTATTATTTTGCAAAGGCAAAGGGTGCAATCTGTGTAATGCAGATTGGTGACAAGCTTGCAAACGGAGAGCCTCACGACGGACGTGCCCCTGACTATGACGACTGGGCTTTAAACGCTGATATCATCGTATACTATCCTGTTCTTGATATCGCACTTGAGCTTTCATCAATGGGTATCCGTGTAGATGAAAAAGCCCTAAAGGAGCAGCTTGACAAGGCCGGATGTCCTGAGCGTGCTAAGCTTCCATTCCAGAAGGCTATCCTCAACAAGGAGCTTCCGTACACTATCGGAGGCGGAATCGGACAGTCACGAATCTGTATGTTCTTCCTCAGAAAGGCTCATATCGGTGAGGTACAAAGCTCACTGTGGCCTGATGAGACAATTAAGGAATGTGAGGAGCATGGTATTCAATTGCTATAATCTGTATACCATACTTTACTGTTTGTTATTAAAAACCTGCTGTGTCAGACAAGCATGACACAGCAGGTTTTTTATTTCTTATTTTTTAGTTTTTCCATATGCATCACAAACATCAGCATAAATGCATGTGTTGCTGCTATTATCTACACAAACATCCTCCATGCAGCCCTGATCTGCGAACCCAGCCTCTCAAACTGCCAGTGGGTATTGCTCTTTATGATACTGTTTGGATCATTTATAGTAAAGCCCTCATCATCATAGCCTGTGATCACCATAAAATGTCCCTTTTCTGTGAAATCTCCCGGACCGACATTTACGACTATCAGATTGCCCTCATCAAGCCTTTCTTTAAATGTATCCTCATCCACCTTTATAGTCTTTGCATTTACACCGTAGTGCCTGCAGCCCTTGCTCATAAGATTCCATGCACTTCCGGAGCCATCCACACTGTAGCCGGCCTCCTTTGCATACTCTGCCACCGCAAGAGGGGATGCCTGTGCATCATGTGTCAGATATAATACAACCATCGAAAGTGCAGTCGGACCGCAGCCACTCGCCGCAAAATAATTGCCACTGTACTTTTCATAGCCCCATCTCTTATCCCACTGCTGCAAAAGAGGTACTGTATCCTGCGAGGCCTCTGCCGTCAGATCAATATCATGCTCTATCGAATGCTCCTTAGGATACTCATATATGAAGTCAATTGCCTCATCATTTTTCTTTGCAAGCTCCTTTAGCTGCCCCGGATACTTTGCACTGTGAAGTATCTCATCAAGCTTCGTTTCCTTGTCAGGCTCGCTGTCTTGCTCCGCAGCGTTTACATCAGCCTCTGAGCTGTTTTGCTTTTTTTCTGAATCCATTTTAGATGCGGTAAGTGAATTATTATTCTTCTGCACATCAACATCTCTTGATTGCGTCTTATTATCAGCACCTACCACCGCGTCAGCTACGGGAACTAAAAGCTGCATGCCACACGCCAGAAATGTTGTTATGATTATCGCTGCACAAAGAACTATTGCGCCTATTTTCATACGCCTGTCGCGGTGCCTTGCACGTTTTATGCTTCCCTGCCTTCTATGAGTTTTCTTATGTGTCTTTCCCATTGTTCTCCTCTTACTATTACAGCTTATCAACCTCATCCATCCAGATACGTCCACACGCATCAGAAGGCATCCTTAGGTCTCCTCTCGGTGAGACCGCCACTGTTCCTACCTTTGGTCCATCCGGCAGACATGAGCGCTTGAACTGCTGTGCAAAAAATCTGCGATAGAAGTTCTTAAGCCATTTGAGAATAAACTCATCATCATATTTTCCTTCAAATGCTATCCTTGCAAGGCGGTAAACCTTGGCAGGAGCATAGCCGCAGCGCAGCATATTGTAAAGGAAGAAGTCATGCAGCTCATAAGGGCCCACAAGATCCTCTGTCTTCTGTGAAATCTTACCGTTTTCAGGTGGTAAAAGCTCAGGAGAAACAGGTGTATCAAGCACATCAAGAAGTGTACTTTCCAGCAAATCGCTGCCGCAGGTATCTGCATAGTATTTTACCAGATGGCGCACCAGAGTCTTTGGAACCGATGCATTTACAGCATACATGGACATATGGTCTCCGTTGTAGGTAGCCCAGCCGAGTGCCAGCTCTGACAAATCTCCTGTACCTATAACCATTCCGTTTTCCTTGTTTGCGATATCCATAAGTATCTGTGTGCGCTCACGTGCCTGTCCATTCTCGTATGTGACATCATGCACAGACGGATTCTGTCCGATATCCCTGAAATGTATATTTACGGCATCCTTTATATCCACCTCGATAAATGTAGCTCCAAGGCATTTAATGAGATTTACCGCATTGTCATATGTGCGGTCTGTTGTTCCAAAGCCCGGCATAGTAACTGCCGCTATATCCTTGTGATCCTTTCCCAAAAGGTCAAATGCCCTTACTGTGACGAGCAGTGCCAGTGTGGAGTCGAGTCCTCCTGAAATACCGATAACCGCTGTCTTGCAGTTGGTATGCTCTAATCTCTTTTTAAGCCCCATAGCCTGAATCATAAGAATCTCATCACAGCGTCTGTCCCTGTCTGTCTTATCTGCAGGAACAAAAGGAGCCGGATTTACATAGCGGCTAAGAGTGGTATCCTTTACCTCAAGATCAAACTCAGCCCATCTGTGATCATCCTCGACAACAAATGTTGTCATCCTGCGCCTCTCAGTCTCTATTCTTTCTACATCAAACTCGCTGTATATAGTCTCATTTGTAAAGCGCTTTGACTCGGCAAGCACATTTCCGTTTTCACAGATGAGATTGTGTCCTGAGTAGACCACATCCTGTGTGGACTCACCGTCTCCCGCTGACGCATAAATATATCCACAGATTAATCTGGCAGACTGTCCGCTCACAAGCTCTCTCCTGTATATTGCCTTTCCTGTCACCTCATCTGATGCAGACAGATTTACAATCACAGTGGCACCCGACATCGCGTGTCTGATGCTCGGCGGGTTCGGAGTCCAAAGATCCTCACAAAGCTCCACCGCTATCTTAAGCTTTGGCAGCTGCTTGCAGCTAAAAATAAAATCAGTATCTACAGACACCTGCTGTCCATTTTTCAGTGTGACATATGTGCTTAAGTTTTCTCCCGATGCAAAATGCCTTGCCTCATAAAACTCATTGTAATTTGGCAGAAATGTCTTTGGCACCATGGCAAGCACCTCTCCGCGCGATACAACTGCCGCCATATTGTAGAGCATGCCGTTTATCTCATATGGAAGCCCTATGAAAAATATGCCGTCAAGGCTCCTGCTGTAATCAGCTATTCCTATAAGCTCATCCTCTGCTGCAGCAATGAGCTTATCCTGCCAGAAAAGATCCTGACAGGTGTATCCGGTAATGCAAAGCTCCGGGAAAACAACCACCTTTGCCCCATTATCAGTGCACTCCTTCATAAGAGCTTTAATAAGCTGTCCGTTGTATACAGTATCAGCTACCTTTACCTTTGGTGTCGCTGCAGCGACCTTTATATATCCGTCCTTCAATTAGCGCATCTCCTTCAACTCATCCACAGTAAACTCATATGCCTTATTACAGAACTGGCACTTTACCTCAATGCTCTCACCATCTGCGATAATGGAATCAAGATCCTTTTTGCTCAGTGTGGAAAGTGCTCTGCTCACACGCTCCTTTGAACAGTCACAGTGGAAGCGTGTCTCTGTCGTATCTGTGATTTCAAGCCCGAAATCCCCTAAAATTTCCTCAAGTATCTGCTCCGGAGTCAGCCCCCTGTCAAGCATCTGTGTCACCGAATCAATCTCTGTGATTTTCTTTTCAAGCCTGTCCACAACCTCATCCGGTGTAAACGGCATAAGCTGGATGATAAATCCACCGGCCTGCTTTACGCTCTGGTCCTTATCCACCAGCACGCCAAGACCAACCGCCGACGGAATCTGCTCAGATGTGGCAAAATAATAGGTCAGATCCTCAGCTATCTCACCTGTTTTAAGCTCACACTGACCTGAATACGGCTCCTTTAAGCCCATATCCTTTATGACTGTAAGTATTCCAAGATCAAGTGCTCCACCCACATCAAGCTTGCCTGCCGCATTGAGTGGCAGCTCAACCTGTGGATTTATGGCAAAGCCCTTTACATTGCCGTGCGAATCTGCTGTGACGGTAAGTCCCTTTGCAGGTCCGCTGCACTGTATCTGAAGAGTTATGATATCCTTATCGCCCTTCATCATAGCTCCCATCATGGCTCCCGCAGAAAGAAGCCTGCCAAGTGCCGCCGTCATGACAGGTGTTGTCATGTGATCCTCTCTGGCGGTCTCCACCATCTCCCTTGATGTTACAGCAAATGCTCTGATGTTGGCATCCGCCGCTGTTGCTCTTACTATATAATCTGACATAATTTACCTCTCATTATCTAATTCTATGCTTTATGTGCAATTACAGTGACCTTCTCACTGTCACACTTCACCTGATCGTCTGTGTACGCATCATACACCGCATCAAACACAAGTCCCGACTGCTCAAGAAGCTCCTTAAGCTCTGAAATCTCATAGCATCTCTGGAAATGAGTTTCCTCAAACTTCTTGTAGATGTCATCCTCATCCTCTGACTGCTCCTTTATAAAAAGTGTCAGGTCATACTCGTTTATTTTCTCATCGGCATTATAATAATTGTCCCATATAAAGCTGCCCTCATCACGGTTTTCAGCTATGGTATTATCAGCCATGAGCACCTCATATTTGTATGGAGTATTGACATCAAATATAAAAATGCCACCCTCTTTAAGACTTTCGCTCACGCAGAAAAAAACTGCCTGAAGATCCTCAGGCTCAAGAATATAATTGATGCTGTCACATGCGCTTACGACGGCACTCACCTTTTCTCCCGGTTCAAACTCTCTCATATCCTGCATCAGATAAAGGATTCTGTCATCCTCTCTCTCAAGCGCCATATCAAGCATGTCAAAAGAATTGTCAATGCCTATCATATCATAGCCTGCATCTGCAAGAAGCGTGGTAAGCTTTCCCGTACCACAGCCTAAGTCCACGACATATCCACTGTCTATGCCATTTGCACGCAGTTTTTCGACAATATATCTGCTCCACTTCTCATATGGCACATTGTCCATGAACATGTCATACACCCGGGCAAAACTCGTGTATGCTTCCATAATTACCTCATTTCGTGTTTCTATTTACCGTAACTATATAATAACAATTAAATGTCTCAAAATCAAGGTTGATATAAGGCACAAAAACCATTATACTAAGCATATGATTGATAATTACGAACACTACATAACAAAAAACATCAAAGCATTTTACAAAAGGCGTCTTTTCTCCCCGATTGTATACATCATTCTGCTTACCGTGCTATGGTTTGCATTTTCACTCGGAGATATTTTATCGCCCATACACATTGACGATTCTGTCAGCTTTGAAGCTGCATACAAGGATTCGGACAGATATGTAAAAACCACCCTTAAAAAGCTTTACTTTACCGGCTACACCATGAAGGACGGCAACGATATCAAGGGCTATTACTACTACTGCATGCGTGATAAGCACTGCTCTATTGTACTGCTTGCACCATCCACCTGTGAGGAGGGTCTGCCCTCTATCGACAAACTCACGGTGGTCGGTAAAATCGTAAAGGGAAAGGGCACCTACACACAGTTTGTAAATAAACTGTCTAAGGATCTGAGTTGGGATTCCAAGGGACTCTCCGATACCATAACAGGCTACTATCTTAATGAGCCTGAGTACCATTTGAAAACTACTATTTTTATGTTTGTTTTTTATTTTGGCACTCTCATCTATGCTGTTATCAGCCTGATATTCTACATCCTATGCATCAGGTTTCCTGTTTTGGCACCGGCATGTCAGAATCTTGTTGTATTTGGCAATCCGCACAAACTGCTTGCCGAGGCTGAGGAGGAGCTTGCGACACTGCCACAGCTTGCCACCGAGGACATGTTTATCACAGAGCACTATTTTATCATGACCTCGCCTTATGGCAATGCCATCGTGCCTATCAAAGAGATTTTATGGATTTACAAATACTCTACCCTGCACAAGATTCTGTGGTATCATTTCAGCATCTCATATACACTGCATATTTCCGCAAATAAGCATCTGTATATTCATTGTCCGAAGAACACGAAGTCTGATATCGATGGTATCATCGATTATCTGGCTGAGGCTAATCATGATATTCTGGTTGGTTTCAGTGAGGAAAACAGATTGAAGGTGCAGGCTGTTCAGGGGAAACCGCTGCATATTGAGAGGCTTCTTGCGAGGAAGAAGAAATAAAGCGTTTTAAGTTTATTGGATTAAATGACAAAGCCTCGCAGGAGCACTTGCTGCAAAATACGCTCATACTAAGCGGATTTTACAGCAGTGTTCCTGCGAGGCTCCTGTTTGTTGCAGTGTCCAGAGATTTTTGCTATTTTTTAAAATCCCAAATAGATGCCTGTCCGCACCGCATATCTGCCACTAAACGAATACTGAATATTTACCAATTTCATTACCTGCTGCATTAACATTCATGGATTGAACCATAACAAGACCTAATGATAAAATTACTGAAAATATCCTCTTGCACATTTTTTTACTCATATAACTGCCTCCTTTGGTCTATTTTTTGCCTATCCCACACAAAACAAAACTCCTTAATTAAAAAACCTTTTTTTACTTCTACATATCCCATCACCTCATCATTCAAATAAAGTATCCATCTTTCATCCTGTTTCTTAATTATCAACTCCTGTAATTGACACATCTCATATGCATATTCATGTTTTTGGACAACCTCAAATAAAAAGCTCTCATTGATTTCCTTTCGTGTATAATATGTAGAAATATATGCCTCATCATTCTCTTCACTTCCCAATTCAACACAATCCCTATTATCACTTCCTAAAATGAAATAATACACTTATCCATTGTAGAATTTACTTTCATCGCTGAACCCATCATCAGACAACCAATCAAAAAAATAATTGTCCAAAACAAATATATTCCCCAATAAGCAGCTTTGCTTTTGACAATATTCTTATCACGATGTCTCCCAAAGCACATAAGATGTGTTAATTGTCTTGGATAGAAAATAATCAAAAAAGCTGAAACAACTATATAACATATTTTCATTTTATTATCTCTCTCTTAATCAAAATTCCTAAATTGGATGTTTCCTGAAAAACACTTTATTCAGAACGATTTATTGTATCATTTGTAAACTCAACAATAATGTTCTTATTGGTGCTCAGTGTGATTCGGTGGTTGTTATTCATGGTAAAAGACTCCAATCTATAGGTTTTGTTACGTCTATTTTACCATATATTTTCTTCACCTGGTGGGTGAATAATGATATGAACAACAAAGTATCGCAAAAGCTTGAAATTATAGGATTTAAGGAGTCTGTGAAGAAATATACTACCATTTATTTCTTTATTTATTTTCTCTATTACATTTATGTTCTACCGGTCTTTTCGGTTGATGAAATATCCCCAAACAAAACGGAGGATCACCACTGGCTCTCTTAATCTCATTTCTTATCACCCTCTCCACAACCTTCAATACCTTTTTGTTAATTTTCTTCATTTCTCTTTACCTCCTGTTTTAATATTTTAGCTATCAGCAACAGAACCGCACATAATATAACAGCAACTGCCATATGGCAAACATACATCATATCGGCTCCGAGCAAAGTAAAAGTGTAAATAACACACACTTCAACTGCACACAAAATTCTTGCCGCCCTCTTTGATTCTGACAGTTCTACCGCATCCATATGTATGTTGGGATGATTAACAGTCCCTATAACTTCAACTATGCAAATTGCAACTAATAATAATCCAAAAACCAGCTGCGGATAGTCAACCAGAACCATACATAAACCTAAGACAAGCATATAAGTAACCACTGTACCCAAATAACATTGAAAAAAGGTATTCATATGATATCCGCCTGTTCTTTTTCTTAATGACAAAAAGAATAACAAAAAGAATGCTGTTGGAACTAATTTCTCAATCAGTACACTTATTAGCAAAATAGTTCCAATGGTTATAAATTTTTCCATTAACGAAACAAGCGTATAGACATAATATTCTTCCGCTTCCTTGTCAATCATTTTTTCCTCAGCCATTTGGTCAACCAACCCCATTGCCATCTTCTCAATCATATCAACGCCTCCTTCTACTGTAAGTATAACAATACACAATTTCTTAACAAGGTCTATTGCAGAAAGTGTACTTATTTTGCAGAAAACGACAAAAAAGTGATTTGTTCTCAGAAATCACTTTTCACTAGAGGAATCATAATGGAAAAATAAAACTCTCGTTCATCGTTTTGAATCACATAAGAGCCCCCATACTTCCTTATTGTTTCAGCTATATTTTTTATTCCTATTCCATGCTCATCTGTATCCAAAATCTTTGTAGTCTGTATCTCTCCATTTTCATAAATAACAGCATTCTCATAAGTATTTTTCACCGATATAATCGCATTATTGTCCTCTATAACAATTTTCAATTTTATTATTTTATCCCCTCTGCACTTTTCACATGCTTCAATCGCATTGTTTAATAAATTGGACATAATAACCACAACATCCTCATCGCTAATATTCAAAGATGATAAATCATTAATTTTAAATACAAAAACAATACCTTTATCCCTTATTTCCTGATATTTAGTATTCAATACTGCATCCACAATCACATTATTTGTACAAATAAAATCCAATTCTTTACTAATTTGACCACTGATTTTATTTACAAAGCTTTCCAATGAATCATATTTCTTCTTTTTTATCAAAGAATCAATGCACATAATCTGATTTTTATATTCATGTGTCATTTTCTTTTGTTTATCAAAATTTTCAGAAATAGAACGATACATACCTATTTGGTTTTTAACCTGTATCCTATAAATACGTTCCTCCTGCAATTTATTTTCTCGTTTTAAAATATCATATATTAAATAAAATACAACTATGTTCATTCCCGCCAATCCACACGCTATAACAAAAAATAAATTCTCCTGGGCTTTATTTTTTATATCTTCAGACATTTTTATCATAGCTGTAATAACACATATTGTGAAAATAGGGAAAAAAATAAACCGAAGCCATTCTGTATCTGCCAGCATAGCCAAAGATTTTTTCTCCATATGATTTCTAATAATTAATACAGCAAAAAGTAACAATGCCTTTCCTAAAACAACGACCAATGAACCCTGTATAACATGTGATTCCCATACTTCTTCCATGTTATGAAAAATATAAATATTCATAAGTAACGCGAAATAATCCATCACGAGCAAAAGACTCTCAAATAATGCTGATAAAATCATCGCCTTACCAAAACTCAGTTTAAGATAAAGCAACATAAAGAATGTTATGAGAATAATTGAAAATACCTGCTTTACAATAAAATAGTCTCGAAAAATCATTGCAATAAAATAGCAAAGCACTGTCAATCCGATAACTATACTATAATTTTTCCAACAATTATTTTCCTCTCTTTTTATTCCAAATGCTTCAAAAAAAATTTTGCAGCATAATATTTCCAACATCATAATCAAAAGACTCTGAATGTAAACAAACATTTATACTTCACCTCTATAAGCGATAAACTTTTCTTCTACATATTTATATCTCGCTCTAGCTATATCTAATAGAATTCCATTATTCAGCAATACTCTGTATCTGCTTATATTTTTAATGAATTTCATATTAACCAGAAAGCTCTGATGTATCCGCAGAAAATCATTTCCGGCAAACTTATCATCTATTTCATTTAGCGTCCCTTGTAATGTATATTTTTGCAGACAATCCTCCATTACATGAAACTCCAATTTATGTAATTTACTCTCAATATACAATATGCGATTCAATGAAACTTTCCTTGTACCTTCGCAGAAATCAAATTCAGCCCAAGTAATCTTATAATCCATTTTTTCATGAATTGCATCCATGCACTCATAAACACTGGCAAACAGATTTTTATTGTCCTTTAAAATATATCTTACTGCATCTACCTTATATCCTTCTATCGTATAGTTTACAAAGGCTGTAACAAAAACAATAAACATATCCTTGCTGTTTTCCCGGATCTTTTTTGCTGTCATAATTCCATCCAGTTCATCCATGTTGATATCCAGAAAAACAATCTTATATTTTACCATTTCAATTCCCAGTTCAACAAATTCTTTTCCTGAACTAAAAGTATCAATTTCAAGCATTATTCCTCTGTCAGTCATATAACGTATAAGTATTTCCTTTAGGTCATCTCTAAAAATCTTTTCATCATCGCATATAGCAATTCTAAACATACGTTTACCCCCCCCCTCTAAATTTTGCATATTTCCTCGTTTGGTTGGTTGTGTTTTTTTAATTTTGTACATATTTTTATATTTTGGCACCTTCCAACAAAAACTCTATTTACTTCCATATAAACATAGCTTATTTTCCCTCGTTCAATTAGAATAATATAAAACCATTTTACAGTCATATATTACTATTTCTCACCCGAACAATCAAATAAAAGGCAGAAATCGACCTATATTTGTAGAAAATGACCAAAATCAACATTTTGAACAGCTTAATCTTTCTTCTATTACCAAATTTGCATTAACATATGCCGGCATTACTACTGTCTCCGAACTTAAAGAGATAATTATATCTCTTTAGCAAATGTTCTTCCTCTTTCTTTCCTTATACGCCGGATATTCTTACCAATAAATATCTCATCTTGCTTTATTTTCTGTTCCATCCCTTTTCACCATGCCTATGAACCCATTTTGGTTCTTTTTGCATTATTTTATGCAATATGCATGATGAAAAGGGACTTGTTCTAGTCCATCTTGTTTCTTCCCTATAATATTTTAAAAAAGAGATTCGAAAAAGGGGCTGTCATGCTAAATCGTTAAAGCGACAGTCCCTTTAAATAACAAATGTTATAACAGTAAACACCTATTATCATTAACACTTTCTGTTTTGGTCTTTTGACATATTCCTGTGCCTATTAAATTACATCACTGTTGCAAGAATACCCCATAGAAAAAATGCATAATTTTCTTTGATAGTCTGTTATATCAAACATTTACTTTTTTCCAATATTTTCAATATAGACATTTTACTGCTGTGAAAGTTTATCTTCAAGCATTGATTTAGACACCGAAAACTCGAATGTATCCATATTACTATATGTTGTTATTTTCTCTGGATTATCATTCTCAACAATAAATTCAGGTCTAATATAGCTATCTTTATTCAAAGTGTACCGTCCAAAGACTGAACAGTTAATTCGATAACTGTCACCCAGAATACTGCCTTCATTTGTTTTCAGAAATAGAATAACAGTATCTCCAACATTTGAATGTTCCGCACCCATAAAAGTATGGTTAATTAGCAAATTTTCCATTTCTTCTTCTGTGTATTGTGACAAATCGGCATGTGCTTCAATTTGTTCCTTTTCATCGCTCAGCCGAGTATATCCTCCATCCTCATACACAGTGATGGTTTCCTGCACCTCGCCTTTATATGCTCTCTCCACATCAACGGTAAGCACAGAATAAGAACATCCATCAATATACACATATTCTATTTCTATAATATTTCCTTTTACAATGACATCTGATGAGTCACTATCAATAAAATCATCAATATTATAGTAAAGATTTTTTAACGCAGCTTCACTATTTACATCTGTAAAAATTTCATAACTAGAAATATCACTATAAAATAGGGAATTTTTATTTGAATATTCATTATTATTTTCTGCCAAAGTGGTTTCACTTTCAACAATTGCATCTTTAGTATTGCTTAAATCCTGAACACTTGCACCTTCTATCCTTCCACAACCAACCATTGACAATAATGCCATACACCCTAATATTCTAATACCAATTTTTTTCATTTTACTTCCTCCTACTTATATAAATAATTTATTCCACCTAAATCATTAGTTTGTGCTCTCGAGGTACTACTTGAATTATAAGCAATGTCTGCCCTCATCAAAACATTACTAAAGTCTGAATGTGCCAACCCCATAACATGCCCCATTTCATGAGCTATAACAGCCAATCTTTTATTTTCACTTAAATCTGAAAAATCCGCATCTAATTGTATTTTTCCCCAAGCCCAATTGCTACTGAATGGATCAACCTCTGTACTTCCATTATACATAGTTGTTAACCCCCACCATTCATTAACAGTACTTACTTGATATATATCCATTCTACTACTTGATTGTGTTGTGGTTTTTGTATAAGAAATAGGGGTTGTTACTCCCATGCTACTAGTTGTATTTACCCATTCGCTCATTGCCGTATTAATATAAGATGCATAGCTGCTTGCACTTGATGTAATAAAGTAATGTTGTGTATCTTTTCCATAATTTCCCACACCATATGTCAATTTGTGCTGATTATATGTATTATACGCATACACAGTTGACACACTACACATGAACATAAAAAAGCTAAAACATAATGCAACTATAAATTTTTTTGTTCTCATAAAACTTTCTCCGCTTAATTTTCTTAATACATACAATTATAAAGCAACAAAATACTACTAAAATTTTTTATCTCACCTCCGTATTTTTTGACAACTATAATTGACAACAATTCAAGGGTCAATTGGCTTTGTAAATGGTGCCTTTTTTTGTAAAACCCAAAACCTTTATCCTCTAAAAAAGTATCGTGTTTAACATGTTGCAAATGAACAAATCATTATTTACTTGCGAGAATGTCATCCTATTGATATTAAATCAGTAACTGTATGTGACTGTTATTGTTGCCGTTACCGTTGATGCAGGATATAGTTTATTGGGATCATAGGTTTTGCCTAAATTTTCAATTTGAAGATACCAATCTCCTTTGGGATTTTCACACACAAAATCGGTTACATAATATGTCCCTGACTTTGTAGAAGGTGTCAACCTTGCTACTGTTCCTTCTGGACTCTCAATATAAAGGTCAAACGGATCTGTACCACTTGCTACATTTAAGTATACTTTCACCTGAGTGATTTTAGGATTGGTTCCTAAAACACTTCCTGAAGAAACTTTTGCTATTTGAGATACCCCACCATCTATCGCATTTAACTTTACAGTGGTCTTCGAAAATGAATTTGAAGCTGCTAATACCGGCATTGAAAACATTAAACATGCCATAAAACATACTGCAATTGATGTTAAAGCTCTCTTCTTAATAGTATTCATAAAAAATCCTCCTTAAGTCAAAACATAAATATTATCAAACAGAATGCTCTCCCGCAAAATGGATACTTTTTATATCATTCGTTCAAATGACTTTCTAATCAGTTGACTACCAGATTTTACTAATAAAGCATCAATGGATTTACTTGTAATTCTATCTAAAACTCCCGGCATGATAGGTTTTCCAGCCTCCCATTTAGGGTCTGCTACTTTTACGGCATCTGTGAATGCCTGCCAATACTGTCGCTCATACTCCTCTAATGTATACCCTGCTGCTAATCTGTCGTTTTTCTCAGTTTGCTGATACAACTTTTGATATATCTCTGATCTGTTTGTTGTATCGCCGTTATGCACCCCATTTTCCATATAAAATTCTTTTTTAGTGCTTTCAAACATCTCATCCATAATGCTTTCTGAAATTGAAACAATTCTATTTTTGCTAGCACAATTTTTATCTGTAACGAGTACCCCCGCCAATCCTGTGCGTGGATTAATCCAGTCTCCATCTTTATCATATCGGCTCATTCGTTTCTTAATGGCTGAGATTGTAGTATATCCACCGCCACCATCTCTGGACATCTCACTCATAACAGTTCGATATTGTTTACTATTTATATCTATTCCAGCCGCTTTAAGTCTTTCCTTTGTTTCGTTACTATTGATAGGCATTCCAGACATTTGCTGAAATCTATTGCTAAACTCTCTTACTATAAGCATAATTTTCTCTCCTTGATAAATTACTCTGAAATCCATTTTCTTCTTTAACAAACGATTATACTCTTGTCAAATTAAATATCACTTTCTTCTTTAAATATATCAAATAAATTGTATTGTTCAATTGTTCTTGCAGAAAGTGACTCCTAATTGCAGAAAATGACACTCCAAATATAAAATCTCCTTGAATCAAACCAAAGTTCAATTCAAGGGATATCTTTTTATCGTTTCTTTCCAACCATAACAGGCATAGATTTTGCTGTCATACTCTCATTCATTGCTTTTATAGTGTTATAGGTATCATCTCATATATTATAATGATTCAGCTATAATTTAATGGGGCTGTAAAATAAGTCCCTAATTAAGAAACGCCAACTCCGGCAAATGTCGGTTTTGTTGTTTCTTTGTATGAATTTTTCTATTTTTGAACAGGTCTGCATCTTTGGGTATAAAAAATGGTGAATTTAATAAAGCTCAGCTAATCACGCTTGAGTTTTATTCAGCTTTCGTCTGTCGTTGCTTTTTTGTACATGGGAAATTTCATGTGTTTTTCCATGCCGTGTTCTTCGCAATAAAGATAATTATTGTAAGAACCGTATCCGGCATCAGCAACCTGATATTTCGGATAATGACCATATGTGCGATTGAATTTTTCCATCAATGGTACAAAGCATTGGATCTATGTCAATACATTGGACACAAAAAGTATATACCGGATCAGAAATATCGATCAATTTTGCGATTTCTAATGGTAATTTCAGCTGACGCATAGTATAATTACCATTAGTATAGTCTGTTAGTAGCATAATTAATTATACCAAAAAATCGCTCAGACCTCACGGCCTGGGCGATTTTTTTCTAGGGAAGTTTTTTTACAGCCCCATTGCTGTATCTTGACATAATTCCAACAGCTGCTAAGCCGCTTCGTACAGCGAATTTTGTAGCAAGTTCTCCTGCGAGGCTCCTGTTTTATGCAGTGTCCAGAGATTTTTGCTATTTATCTCCTGTTGTTGACTTCCCTATCAAAACATGTTTCCCGCAAAACGCAAACGCATATTTATGAATCCTTTCCTCCGGAATTCCTCTTGCCTCCAACGTTGCAGCATACTTCTTATATTCAATCTGCTCCAGCCCGGCTTTCACTGTATCTTCCAGATCTTTCTCTGTTTCCGAATCCTGAACCTTGAACTCAATAATAAATGCATCATCGCACTTATCTCTTGGCTCCAACATCACATCGTATCTTCCGAATCCACTCTCCCGGTTCGAAGTCACAATATAACAATCCTCCAGTTCTACAATCAGCCCCAGAACAAATGGTACAGACGTCAGATTTACTACTATTTTCAATTTTTCTATCCTGCATCTCGTTTCAAAACTTTTTAGAACCAATCCAGAACCACGGTACTGTTATAGAACCAGAGTATTTTTAGTCTTTCAATCTGCTTAACAGCATCTGATAATGCCGCTGTCCGATATGTCGTCCGGCACGTTGCAGACCATCCACGCATTCTCTGACTTCATCCGATGTCAGTTCGTGTTCCTCATAGGCTGCCATAAGAATCCCTATCGTCCCCATGATTCTAAGTCCCATCTGAGCTGATACATTTCTTCCCTTTGCTTCATCCATCAATAACAGATCTGCTTTTAATTCATCTGACAGGACAATCGCTTCACTCTCGCCCTGGTCAAGACCTGCCGCTCTTTTTAATATACTTGCTGATTCCGGATTATTGACAGGCTTCACTACGATAAATTTCTTCTGCCTAATCTCATCGGCTTCCAGCCGAAATCGTTCATCAACTGTCAGCTCATCAAATACTGCCTGCGGAATCAAAACATCGCCAAACAGTTTTTCCAGCAAATCTATACGATTGATTTTAAGAAGTGATATCAGCGGTGTTGTATCTGATACAACAATCATACCGCAGCCTCCTTCTTTTTGAGTTCTCTGAAAGTATTCAGTTCATCATCCAGATCATCCATCGTCATATCAAAATAGGAATATCCCAGCTTATCATACAGATCAATCAACTCGGATTTTCTGATTCCCAGAATTTCAGCCGCACGACCATGGGATATCGTCTGATTCAGTATATATGGATACAGCAACAGTGCATTTCGAGTAAGCTCTGTTTCCGGATTCATAGTTACCAGATATTTTGACATTCCTACCGGAACTTTAATAGTTACAGATTCTGTTGTTACCATAATATCACGTCCTTTCTGTTAGAAATCTATGTTCGTCTCTTTTCCTATATTATTATTATATCCATTATTTGGATTTTCTACAACTGATTTTTATCTGCTTTTATTCAAGTAATCTTCCTCGTCAAAATTGTGCGTATTGGAACTATTCTGGACGTGCTATGTTTTACAATGCACTACAAAAGAATGGGTTAATTTAGAACTGTACATATCCCATTTGTTGCATTGTCCTAAAGATTTGCTATTTTTATCTTGTTTTAATTATCAATTGCGTTAACAACCTCCTGTATATCATCAGCAGTGAGTTTTGTCAGCTTATCATATAAGTCAGCTTCAAGCTCATCATCCATATCACCATTTTGAACTTTAATAATATACTTTCTGACTTCAATTCCAACCTTTACAAATTCATAATCACCACAATTGTAAATATCATCTAACCCATATATGATCCCACAATAATAAAACATCTGCGCAAAATTATCGCTTTCCCTGCTTATTCCTTTAATATTATCCTGTAAAAATTTCTTTGCCTCCTGCAATTGTAAATTAATAGCTTCTTTGTCCAAAGAATTATTCTGCAGATTTTCTGCGTATTTTGATGCAAGACTATAGCCTTCTGTTTCAGACTTAAAAGTCTGATATTCTATTCTCTGTTGTTCAGTACTAACTTTCATATTATTATCTTCTCTTGTATTTCCCAGGAAAAGAACTCCAGCCATAAAGTACATAATTATTATGATTATAAGAACAATTCCAAGAAAATACTTATTTATTTTCATTTTCCTCAACAATTTTTCCCTCCGCAATTTTTAATATCACATCACACACTTCCTTTAAATCTTCTTTATGATGAGTGGCTACAATAATCGTTGCTCCTCTTGACTTCTCCTCTCTTATTATTTTATATATAAGCTGCACTGCCTCTTCATCCAATGCATTTGTCGGTTCATCAAGCAATATAATCTTTTGATTTTCAAAAATTGCCTGTGCAATATTTAATCGTTGTTTCATTCCCAATGAAAATTTTTTCACTTTTTTATCAGAGTCGGGATCCAGACCCACCCTTTCCAGAGAAAAGATTATATCTTTTTCATCAGCTATATTTTTTATCTTTGCAAGCATCTGAAGATTTCTCTTTGCGGAACATTCCGGCAGCAATTCCATATTTTCTATAACAATACCGGTCTCAGGTGGAAACTCAATTTTATCATGCAGCTTTTCCCCATCAATGAAAATACTTCCACTATCCAGATTTATCAAACCACTTATAGCTCTTAGCAGCATAGTCTTTCCTGAACCATTTTGCCCATATAAACCATAAACAAAACCACTTTTAAACGTATACGATACATTATCCAATACCGTATTTTCCTTTATCCTCTTTGTTACATTTTGTAATTGTATCATACTATATCATCTCCTCAGTAAATGTCTGTTTTCTTATATTTTATTATTGAAATAATATTTAAAATCACTAATAATATAATCACATATGTAATTGAAGCTTCGTATCTCACATATATGTTTTTTTGATAAATTATCCCACTACGCGTTCCAAATAGCATATTGGGGAAAAGCATAACTCCAATCCGGCTTAAATCACGATTTATCAGTACGTTATTTCCAATTATCAGTGATACCACAAAAAAAATATTTACAAATATATTTGAAATACTGGCATCCATAAATAATTCAAGTAAAAATTGTAATTGTACCAATGTCCATACTCCAACAAAATATGTAACTATTACCTGTATTAATTTTATACTTGATAAATCATTCCATGTCCCATCACATATTAAAAAAATAATCGTCTGACCTATTACTATACAGGCTAATTTCGCTGCTGATAATATAGCATTTTTTAAGTATAACCTCTCTCTGCTATAAGATCTGATCAGCCAAAGCTTACCATATCCGGTTGTAATTTCTCTTGCATTACCCGAAAAGTAAAAAAGTACAAATGGTAATGGTATATATGCATATAAAATTTGCACTAAATTACTTGTTGGGTTGTCAAAAATAAAAAGTGTACTGGCAAATGGTAATTGATATACCTCATAGCCACTCATTTGTATTACAACTCTTTGCATAATAATCATGCATATGATCAATATTATGTTTAACCACTTATTTTTCATTTCTTAAAATATCCCTTTTTGCAAACGTTACTATTCCAGCTATGTACAGAACTATTGCCATTACTATATTTTTTGCAAGAATACCCAAACAGCTTACAAACGATTTATTTCCTTCCAAAAAATTATATGCTACAGCAACATCTAAACCCGGTATCCAAAACTTAACGAGCCAAAATCTTATCAAAATGAATTGCACAAAATTAACTCCAAAAGCTCCTATAAGAGCAATAAGTTCATTTTGTAAACAATCTCTAAGTATTTTATAAAAAAGACCTGTTGCGACAAAGAAAATCCAAATAACAACAAATTCCATAAGAGAATACAGCACAAATGGATATTTCTTAATTGTTGCACCATTAAAACTATACACCGTAAAAATATAATCAACTATCTGACGAACTGCCGAAAATATTGCCGCCATTACAATAATTATCCTGATCTGGCTATTATTATATTTTTCCCGCGTTTTATATCTAAGTAATATATATGTTTTTTCTTTATCTAATGCATAGTATATTCCCAATAAGACAGGAATTGTATCTACAACCAATATTTCTTTAATTCCACAGAAATTACTGCCTGAATTGTGGATATTCAGGAAAATTACATCCTCCGTTATCCCCATCTGCCCTATTGAATTAAGCATAGGTACATTTGAAAAATAACAATCTATACTACACAATCCCACATATATTAAAGCACATACTAAATATTTATACTTCAACAATTTTTTTCTCCCATATAATAGCTGTTATAATCACTAAAATGTAAAGCACTATACACCATATCGCCATTGGAACAACAACATTAAAACCATATTCCATAAACGGTTGAAAAATATGCATTGATGAATTTTTAAACAAAATAGGTATGAACCAAATTGCAAAGGTCAACGCATATACCATCTTTCTTTCGTGTATAGATATTGCCAACGCAGCTCCCATCATTCCCAAAACACCGGCAAATATTGCCGTTATAAGAATGTAGACTATATTCGTTGTCAATGGATGTGTATAGCTTATTTCAAAAAGAAATGTTTCTACCATGACAGAACTGTCATATTTCAATGGTTCTGCATCAAACGGTGTATTTGTTCCCCCATTAAATACTACTTGTGATAGTATAAGATTTAATCCCAGTCCTACAAATACAATTGTAAATGAGACGATAAAGGCTGATTTCATTTTTTGTAAAATATATTTATTTTTTCCCATTTTACATATCAATATATTCTTATATCCTGTAATATAATCAACAATACTCTCTTCTCCCACTATTACAAGCAAATATAATGGCAAAAACCACAGATAAATCATTTGAAATATGTGCCCTTGTGAATAGCATGATAAAAATGTGACATATAACGGATAGGGTTTCCCCATTTCTCCATTAATTTTAATAATATCCTGATAATAAATCTGTACAATATCCAAAATTGGAATTACAAGCATAAAAATTATCATTCCTATACTTTTTTTATCACTTATAATTCTGTTTAATTGCTGTCTCATATTTCCCTTTCCTAACAGATGCCCCATATATAAGCGGGCATCTGTTGTTAAATATAGTCCTACTTAATCTGTCTCTTCATCCCAATATCCACTAACAGTGTAAGTACTCGAAGAATTATTGTTGTTTTCAGCTCCAAGGCACACATCGCGCTGACTTGCACTTGAAAAAGCTGAATAATAATGATCGCCAGTACCTTCTTTAATATCGTGTGTAGCCGAAACTCTATCATGGTTACTATTATAAGCAGCTAACCAGTATGTAGTTATCGTACCTTTTCCTTCTTCTGAATATGTCATATTGACTTTCCACTTATTTTGTGTGTTAGTAGTCTGTCTGTACTCCTCATCAGAATATGTGTTTGCATAATTAGCTTTTATTTTAAAGCTATATGGAATATTATCATCCGATGCAAAAGCCTGACTTGCATTCATGCCTATAAGCATCGTTGCTGCTAATGCTGCCATTACAATTCTTTTTTTCATGGCCTTCCTCCTTGTAATTTTTACATTTTTTACTACCGCATTGTTACCATAGACGTCTATGCTTATATACTAAACTATATTTCTGAATTATCGGCTTAATTTATTCTAAATTTTTCTGAATTATTATGTGATTGCTTTTCAGATAACACAAGCTTTGTAATTTTAGAACTTCAGATTTCTTCAGATTTTTTTAGATTTAATTAAGCACATTTTACATTTTTATGTGCTATTATATTTTATATTATTATACTACTTAGGAGATATTTGCGTATGAATAAACTACTTATTATTGAAGATGATGTTACTATTAGAAATGCACTTAGAATTTTACTTGAAAATCAAGGTTACTTCATCGAAGAAGCGCATGACGGTGAAGAAGGGCTCCAAAAATTTGACTCAACCTTTGATCTGCTGATTATTGACATAATGATGCCAAATATTTCCGGCATCGATGTATGCCGTAAAATCAGGGAAAAATCATATGTTCCGATTCTCTTTTTGACAGCCAAATCTCTTGAAACCGATAAAATGGAAGCCCTTTCCGCCGGAGGGGACGATTATCTTGTAAAACCATTCTCCTACGTGGAGCTGATAGCGCGTATTCAGGCTCTTATCAGAAGATGTCGCGTCTACGACAATGCAGATGCATCAGACACCACCGCTTCATCCACTATTGAACGATGTGGCTTAACCTTAGACACAAAATGCAACAATGTCAGTTACGATGGCAGACAGCTTGCTCTCACGGATAAAGAATATCAGATTCTTCTGCTGTTAATTTCACATCCGACAAAGACATTTTCAACACAAAATATATTTGAAAGCGTCTGGAATGAACCGTATACACAGTTTTCCAATAACACCATTATGGTTCATATTAAAAATCTGCGCAATAAGCTTGAAGCCGGCTGTGGCTGTGCCCACCTGATTAAAACAGTGTGGGGAAAGGGATATAAATTTGAAGAATAAATTTAACGGATATAAGGAATACATAAGCAGCTTATTGATTTCATTTTTAATAGCTTTGTTGATTTCAATTACTGTATTTACAGCTATATACCTTTGCGGGGAAAAAATAATAAATGAATATGTAAGCTCCGACAGCTATATTTACAATACACAAGCTGCGTATATTACCAGCTTTCAAAAATATGTGTCTGACAATAAGGTTTCGTCAAACGACTTTAAAAGCATTGAAGCATGGATTCAAAGAGAAAAGCCCGAATTTTTTCTCATATCCATTGACAATGAAACATATTACGCTTCAACAGAATATTTAAGTCTCAAAAAGCCCCAAAATCTATTATTATATAATCAGAAAATATCTGTTTATCTTACAGCGTTAAACTTTAGTGACAGGACAGCTAAAATTTTTATATATAATAACTATCAGGACAAATATCTCAAAACTTTGCTTATTTGTGATGCTCTCTTCACTTTAATTACAGCAATAGTGATTTTGTTTTTCATTTTCAGGCATATTCTCACACAAATATATGGCACTTTAAACGTTGTCGAGCAGTCTGAAACCGAATTGATCAATGAAAAAAATATGCTGATACGAAGCATGGCACACGATATCCGCACTCCTCTCGCAGGGCTGCAGTCATACGCTGAAATTATCAAAATGGAAAATAAAAAGGGTGCGATTCCCACTGAACACATAGATGTGATTTTCAATAAAATATGCGAAATAAAAGGCCTTACCGACCAGCTTTTTGACTATTCACTTGCCTGCAACGAAGAAGCTCTTGAGCTTGACGCTCCATGCAATATGGAAAGTGCAATAGGTGACTATCTTTCTGAGATGGCTTTTATCCTCCGTGAAAACAGTTTTTCACTTGATATAGAAAAGCTCATATGGAAGGATTTTAAAATCACTGTAAACTCAAACTTTCTCGGACGGATTTTTAACAATATAACAAACAATATATGCAAATATGCAGATAACAAAGCGCCTGTCTGCATAAGCTCTATCTACCGGAGTAAAGATGCAGGTATCGAGATAACAAACCATATCGCAGATAAAAGCTCTCTGTTTAATACCACCGGCATGGGTATCAGAAATATTACCCTTATGATGAAGCAGATGAATGGGCGGGCTATTGTTTCACATAATAATACCGAGTTTCGCATTACTCTTTGGTTTTCACGCGCATAAAAACAATCCGCTACACCAAAATCTGGCATAGCGGATTGATTTATATACATCTATCTATTTTTATTTATCAAGCAAATCTGTGTAGAAATCTGCGTAATGTGTCTCTCCTGACTTGATGTAGTCAATGGCTGCTGATGGATGCTGATTTAAGCGTCCTGTGAGCAGGTATGGAATATCGTAGCCCCATATAGCACCGCTCCCCTTGAGTGGAAGCATATGCTCTTCGATGAATTTGAGTACAGGGAATACATTGTATTTTGGATTTTTGAGGAAGCTGAGTAAAAGCTCCATCGCACAGTTTCCTGCGCCTCGTCCCATGCCCATCATTGTTGCATCCAACAGGCTGACTCCCTGGGCTGCTGCCTCTATGGTGTTTGCAAATGCAAGCTGCTGATTATTGTGTGCGTGCATTCCTACGAACTTTCCGTTTGCCTCAGCAATTTCTGTGTATTTATCGGCAGTACGGCGAATCTGCTCAGGGTAGAGAGCTCCGTAGCTGTCTACGATGTATATGCCGTCTGCAGAGCTCTTGGCAACCATGTCAAGTGCCTGGTCTAAGTCTGATTCCTGTGTATTTGAGATGGCCATGATGTTGCAGGTTACCTCGTAGCCCTTGGACTTGGCATCCTCAATCATCTCGATTGCTGCTGGCATCTGATGTACATATGTAGCCACACGCACCATGTCAATCACACTGTCCTCACGAGGGAGAATATCCTTCTTGTAGTCACATCTGCCGACATCCGCCATGACAGAAATCTTCATATCAGAGTTGTTGTCTCCGACTATCTCACGGATAGCTGCCTCGTCACAGAACTTCCATTTGCCGAATTTATTTACATCAAAAAGCTCCTTAGATGCTTTATAACCAAACTCCATATAGTCGATGCCTGCCTTTACGTTTGCACGATAAAGAGCATTGATAAAATCATCTGTAAACATAAAGTTGTTTACCAGTCCTCCATCCCTAATGGTAGCGTCAAGCACGCGGATATCAGGGCGTGCTGTCATTAAATCACCTTTCTGAGCCATTTTTGTTTCCTCCAAGTATAAATATTATTGTAACAAATATAAATATTACTGTAGCTTGATGTTACAATTTAAAGTTTTAATGCTTCAACGCTTTAAAGCATATAAGTATAATAACACAATTATTTAAAATTGCAAGTAAAACTTTACTTTTTTTTGTCAGACTAATATAATGAATGAGGTTGTAATACAATATCAAAGGAGGACTATATGATTTCTTATTTGACTTCGGCAGATATGTCGATAATAGCTTTCATCGGAGTGATTTTTGCATTCGCACTCACATGTATTGCTATTGCAAAATTAAATAAATTTTTACCAAAGGACCTCGGCAGACAGTTTGCTGTGGACGGAAAGCTTTCAGCCGGGAAGCCGAGAGGCGCTGGTATTATCTTTATATTCACATTTGTGATATCGGCAGTGCTTTTCTCACAAATCAATGCGGAGATCGCTATTTATCTTGTGCTTATAGTTATTGAGATGCTCACAGGCTACTTTGACGATGCGGCAGAAAAGCCATGGGGCGAGTATTTAAAGGGCGCACTTGATTTTGCGGTTGCCATTGTTGTGGCAGTTGTGTATCTGCATTTCAACTCAAGCACAATCACCTTTGCCATATTTGGCGGCTCCGTAAATATTCCACCTGTTGTGTTTGGAATACTCACAGTCATCTTAGTCTGGGTATCAATCAATGTCACAAACTGTTCAGACGGTGTTGATGGTCTTTCCGGAACACTTACCATCATTACCATAATGACTTTCTTCGTGCTTGATTCAGTGCTCAAAATAACTGACAGCTTCAACTATTGTATTTTATTATTTGCGGTATGTCTGCTCGGATATCTGTGGTACAATGCCACACCTAGCAAGCTTTTGATGGGTGATGCGGGCTCAAGAGCCATGGGTATATTCATAGCTATTTGTGCTCTTAAATCACAAAGCCCATTCATCTACATACTGGCAGCCCTCGTGCTTATCATCGACGGTGGACTTGGACTCGTAAAGGTTTCTCTTCTTAGATTTTTGAAGATACATATTTTAAAGAATACCACAACTCCTATCCATGACCACGTCAGAAAGAAGCTCGGCTGGTCAAATGCACAGGTTGTTTTCAGATTTGCAATTATCCAGATTGTTGTGTCACTCGCAACGGTTTATCTGGCGATGATTTAACAGTTTTAAAACCATATAAAGCAAAAGCCGGAGTCTGACAATTTGTCGGCTCCGGCTTTTACTATTTACTGTGTGGACTCCTTTAACACTACCTCATACGGCAGAAGTGTCCTGTTCTCAGTCTCTTCACCCTCTATCTGTCTGAGCAGATTCTTACAGGCTCTTGCTCCAAGCTCCTTTGAATCAAATGAAAGCGATGTAATGGACGGCACATTATTTTCCAGCACTGAGCTGTTGTAAAATGAAGCCACCTTCACCTGCTGCGGCACCTTTATATGCCTTTCGCGGAGCCGTCTCATGGCCTGCGCACAAACTGCATCATCCATACACAGCAGACAGTCGCAGCCTCTGTCAATTGCATCATCTACAGCCTTTTCGACATATGCTTTTCCTTCAAGGTTTAAAAATACAAGATTGTCATTTATTTTCTTTCCAAACTGCTCATGGGCATCCACTACGCCTGCGTATCTGGTCTGATTTACAACAATATCCTCGCTTCCTCCGAGAAGCGCCATATTTTTCATGCCACGCATGAGCATAATTGATGTCAGCTCCCTGCAGGCACTTCTATGGTCATGGTCAATCTGCTTTACATCCTTATATTTGCATGAGCCAGCTGTGACAAACGGTATCCTGCGCTCCTGCAAGAATGTCACCTGTGGATCATCTACCATCGTGCGAAGCAGCACCACTCCATCCACCTTATGATTCTGTATGATACGCCTAAGCCCCGCCATATCATTGCCTGAACCTATACAAAGTAAAAGGTCGTATTCCATCATACCTGCTATCTCCTGAATCCCCATTATAGCTTCCTGGAAAAAAGGCAGATCGACAAGTGCATAATCCCCCGGCATCACCACACATATATTAAATGTCTTTGACTGTGCAAGCCCCCTGGCTATTACATTAGGTTTATAATCATGCTCCTGTATATATTCAAGCACTCTTTTTCTTGTTGCAGCGCCTATCCTGCCCTTTCCCGATATAGCCCTGCTTACTGTTGTCTTTGAAACGCCAAGTGCCTCTGCTACATCTGATATCGTGATATTGTTACTCATTCTGCCGCCTCTTTCATCTAAATGTGATTAATCACTGAACAACTTTTATTTGTTGCGCAACTCTATTGTTTTTCATTATAACCTATCTTCATACACTTGTCATCCTAGACATGCAATTTTTGCGCAACTGACTCATTCTTCCACGCATATTCGCTCAACATTTTGTTTTCTGATGATTTAATATTTACACCATTTATTTACTAACGTATATTTATGGTATAACTATTGGAGGTACATATAAATGAATTTTAATGAAATATTATATGGTGTGGCATATTACGACGAATATATGCCTTACGACCGCATAGAAACAGATTTTAAGATGATACGCGATGCCGGCATGAATGTTATCAGGATTGCCGAATCCACCTGGAGCACATGGGAGCCTGAGGAGGGAGTATTTGATTTTACACACCTGCACCGTATGCTTGACTGCGCAGCAAAATATGAGCTGAAGGTCATTGTCGGAACACCTACATATGCTGTTCCATCATGGCTTGCAAAAAAATATCCCGATATTCTCGCTGTAACACATAACGGCAAAGAGCTCTACGGCCACCGCCAGAACATGGATATCACAAACCCTGACTATCTGCACCATGCACAGATTATCATTGAAAAGCTCATGGAGCAGGTAAAGGACTACGACTGCGTGATCGGCTTCCAGCTCGACAATGAGACAAAACCTTATGACACCTGTTCCAAATACGCACAGGCTAAATTTGTAGAATATCTGAAGAATGAATTTCCTGACATTGACGAGTTTAACAGGGAGTTTGGACTTGATTACTGGAGCAACCGTGTGGATGACTGGGATGCCTTTCCTGATATCCGAGGCACCATAAATATGAGTCTTGATGCGGAATACAAAAAATTCCAGAGAAAGCTCGTGACAGACTTTTTTGCCTGGCAGGCCGATATCGTCAAAAAATACAAGAGAGATGACCAGTTCATCACTCACAATTTCGACTTTGAATGGCACGATTACTCTTATGGCATGCAGCCGGAGGTCAATCAGTACGAGGCTGCCAAGTGTATGGATATCGCAGGCTGCGATATATATCACCCTTCCCAGAGCAGTCTGAACGGCCGCGAGATTACCGCCTGCGGCAATATTGCAAGGGGCATAAAAGGTGATAATTATCTGGTACTTGAGACCGAGGCAGCCGGAAATCACCCATGGCTTCCTTATCCGGGACAGCTGCGCCTGCAGGCCATAAGTCACATTGCAAACGGTGCATGCATGGTTGAATACTGGCACTGGCATTCTATCCACAATGCCATAGAAAGCTACTGGAAGGGTGTGCTCTCCCACGACCTTAGACCGAACCGGCTTTATAAGGAGTGCAGTGTTATCGGAAACGAACTAAAAAAATACGGGCACAGGCTGGTAAATTTGAAAAAGACAAACAGGTTTGCGGTTATTGCTGACAACGCTTCTCTTACAGGGCTTAATGAATTTAAGCTGAACAACGAAAGCGACTCCAATTACAATACCGTTTTCAGATGGCTTTGCGATGCCCTGTATCTGATGAACATTGAGTACGACGTGATTCCTGCCGACCCGGCACTTTTTGCTTCATATGAGAATATACTTGTGCCTGCACTCTATAGCGCAACAGATGAGGTGCTCAATGCCTTAAATGAATTTGTTGCAAACGGCGGCAATATGGTGGTGACCTTTAAATCTGCTTTTTCGGATGAACATCTTAAAATACGCCATGACGTACAGCCTTATATTATAAACAAGGCTCTCGGCATACAATACGATGAGTTCACCCTGCCTGACGATGTCACCGTAACCTGTGGTGGCAAATCATCAAAAGCGCGTGACTGGATGGAGATGGTCGACTGTACCACTGCCACCCCTGTTGCTATGTATGAGCACAAGCACTGGGGAGTACACGCAGCTATCACCCAAAACAGCTATGGTAAGGGTCGTGCCATGTATCTTGCCACACTTTTTGGTGAGGACACGCTGATAGAAGCCCTAAAGCTTTTCTTCGGCGAGCAAAAAAATGAATTTGATGCTTCTTATCCCGTTGTCATAAAGCGCGGCACCAATATGCAGGGAGAAAAAATCATTTATCTGCTTAACTACTCGGATGATGAGCAGACTGTTACCTGCCATGCAGACGGTCTCAAGAAGCTTTGCGATGACAGTACAGTATCAGCAGGCGATTGTATAGCTCTTGCACCATGGGATTTTAGCATTCTTTATGCTGATTAAACCATAGCTTATATCCTATGCTTTTTGCTGCAGATAAATATTTCACAAAAAGCTCATTATATAAGGTCTTAATTATTAATTTTTTCATAAAATTTATTAAGTCTTTTGTTTTGGTGTTGTTTGAATTATTTTTCAGTGTTATAATTTCATGCGGATTAAAAAGGTGGTTTTATGAAGAAAATACAGAATAAGCTTATAGAGCTTTTCAACCGCTACAAGCATGTGTGGATTTTATCATACTTTATCATATATCTGACCTGGTTTGGATATTTAGAACGCACTGTTACCACACATTATCACTTGATTCATCTTCCGATAGATGATTATATACCGTTTTGTGAATACTTTGTTATTCCTTATATCATGTGGTTTGGCTATGTGGCCTTTGGAATTGCTTTCACGGCATTACATGACAAAAAAGAATTTTACAGACTGTGTGCGTTTTTATACACCGGTATGACCGTATTTTTGGTTATATCAACTCTCTACCCGAATGGTCACAATTTAAGGCCTTATTATTTCACGCACCACAATATGTTTACAGCGCTTTGCGAGTGGCTTTACTCCACTGACACACCGACGAACCTGTTTCCGAGCATTCACGTATACAATTCGCTCGGCATTCATTTTGCGGTGATGCACAGCAGCTATTTCAAGGATAAAAAGCACGTTCAGCACGCATCCTTAGTGCTTTGTGTTCTGATTATACTGTCTACCATGTTTATCAAACAGCACTCAGTATTTGACGTTTCTACAGCCTTTATGCTTGCTTTCGTTATGTACAATGTGGTCTACATCAAAAACTGGATGCATCTGCCACAGAAAAGCGGAAGCTTCCAGGATGCAGCAAACCGCAAGGTTCGTATTTGATTTAATGATTGCAGCTTTCAACTCAAAAAGACATCATCCGGAATTTACACCGGTTGATGTCTTTTTATATTTCACTCATAAAAATGCATGACACTCAAAGTCTGCATATCTGTCCTGTTATCTTACTCTCTCCCTGCTGTAGTCGAGCACCTTGTCCACAGTGGATTTTATTTCTACTGAATTTTTCCTCTGAGTCGAAATTTCTGCGTATGCATCCTCTATCTGCAACTTATTGCGCTCCTCAAACTTGATAATCTCCTCCTGTGTATTGCGGATTGACACAATCTGCTGTCTGCACGCTTCTATCATGTCAACTGAAATCTCATCACACTGTGAAAACACATGATTGAGCTCCACACCCTGCTTCATGAGCTTTGTCGTGGCAACATTGTTGTCCTTTAGAAGCCCTACAAGGTGGCTCACCTGCTCTTTAAGTGCACTAATCTCAGCTTTTGCCTCTGAAAGCTCCTGTTTAACAGCATCAATTGCACTGTCATATGAAACAGATGCCTCCCTTATGCTCTCAGCAGCCTCCACGAACAGCTTTCCCTGCTCTCCAAGCATGCCCGCCTCTATAGCAGCATTTAGTGAGAGAACACTCATCTGCTTATTCTGCTCCTTCATCTGCGCAGCTATATCCGCACAGTTATCCACATGCGCCTCAAGCCTGTCCGATGTCTCTGACAAGCTCTTAGCCGGAGCTGTAAAATGCTTATTGTTTTCGACAAGCGCACATGTATCCTCATGCTGTGTGGCAATTGCCTTTGCCGCACTCTCAAGACTTGTAAGATTGTCCGCAGCCGCCTTTACACACTCTGTAAAGCTGTCGTTTAAGGCTGATATGGCATCCATGCTGTCCTTTGAAAATTCCACCACGTTATTTGCATTATCATTCAACTGCTTAAGAGATGACTCCTCAAGCTGTCTTGATTTCTCCAGCTCATCAAAATCAGCCTCTATAAGCTTTGACTTTGCATTTACGTTCTCGAAAAATCCCCTGTCATTATCCAATTGTTCCTTCATATACGCTAATTCCTCAGCGGATATTTTTGCTCTGTTCCCAAACACTGATCTATTCTCCTTTACCGGTTACCTTTTTAGAATATAATATCACTTATAATACTGTATTTCAAACTGCAGTGACTCATTTTCCCTGAATACATTTATCTTTGGTGAATATACTACGGACAGCACTATATTATTAAACCTTCCTCTTTGTGCAGCTTCAAGCGCGTCCGAACCAAACCTTTGCCTGATATAGTCAAAAAAGCTTTCTATATCACCAAAATAAATTGCATTGATTGGCGTGCCATATGAGGATATCAAAGAAAGCCTAAGCACATTGTTGTTTTTACCAACTACCCACATGCGGCTCACACGTAGATTTTTGTCTGCAAAAACAGGCTTTGGATTGTCCTTTCCAAACGGTGCCAGTACTGAAAACTCAGACACCAGTCTCATTGATACATAATCCACCGGCATCGGCACATCTATATGTATTTTAGGCACAAGGTCATCGTCCGTAAGCGATGCATACTCATTTATTTTCTGACGGAATGGCTCAACATTTTCTTGTGGCAGTGAAAGTCCTGCAGCCATCGGGTGGCCACCAAACTTCGTGAACAGCTCACTGCATTTGCACATTTCCTCATACATGGAGTACTCCTCTATCGAGCGCCCTGAGCCCTTTACTCCGTCCTCACTCTTTGTGAGTATAAAGGTTGGCTTATTGTATCTCTCCCTGATACGGCCTGCTATGATTCCAGCTATGCTCTCATGCACATCCGGCAGATATATGACAAGCACCCTGTCTTTTTCGTAATTGTCCCTCTCATATATCTCAACTGCGGTTTCCACACCCTTTGCAGTCATTTCCTTCCTGTCATCATTGAGCGCTACAAGCTCTGATGCGATGCGCATGGCCTCCTCCTGCCTGTCGCATAAAAACAGCTCAAGTGCTCTTTTGGCTGTATCCAAACGGCCTGTCGCATTGACACAGGGTCCAAGAACAAATCCAAAATGATATGCATCTACATTTTCAGCCTCTATATTACAACATTCAAGCAGGGCTTTCATGCCGATATTTGTCGTATGATGAATACTCTTTAAACCGGCCTTTACGAGTATACGGTTTTCACCCGTCAGCGGCATGACATCACCGACTGTTGCAAATGCCACATTCTCTATATAATCCATGGCCTCTTTCTCATCTATGCCGATTTTTCTATATAGTAATATGACAATTTTCCAGGCAACAGCTGCTCCGCAAAGCTCCTTGTACGGATAGCTGCACTCTATCTGATGTGGATTTACAACAGCATCTGCTTTGCTCTCCTTGTAAATCTTTATACCCTTTATATCTTCAAACGGCACTGCATGGTGGTCTGTTACGAGAACCGTCATTCCAAGCTCCTTTGCATGGGCGATTTCCTCAATCGCCGCAATTCCGTTGTCACAGGTGACCACAGTGTCTATCCAGTCCTCATATGCCTTGTCAATCAGATGCACATTCAAACCATAGCCATCCTTCACTCTGTCGGGAATCATATAATCCACACATGCACCGGCTCTTTTAAGTGCCTTCACAAGAATATATGTAGACATCACTCCGTCTATGTCATAGTCGCCGATTATCCTGATTTTGGCCTTGTCAGCTATCTTTTGGGCAAGAATGTCAACCAGCCTCTGACCATCCTTTAAAAGAGCCGGGTCTGCAATGTCTGAGATTTTGCCGTTTAAAAATTCATTTACCGCGTCATCTCCTATCACACCTCTGTTTCTGATTATCCGCGCCGTCACCTGATCTATTCCAAACTTTGCTCCGATTGCCGCAAAATCAGCCTTCTTCGCACTAACATACCACTTTGCCATAATCTACCCTTTCCAGGCTCAGCCCACACGCCGGTGCTGTGTAGCCTGCCTGTGCCCTATCCTTTGAAGCTAAAATTTCCATCACAGCATCCTGATTTTTTCTTCCATCGCCCACCTCGATAAGCGTTCCTGTGATGATTCTTATCATATTCTGTAAAAATCCATCTCCGGTGTAGCTGATAACAATATCAGCGCCTGTTTTTTCTATATCAATAGAAAAAATCGTCCTGACCGTTGACTTTTTCATATGTCTATTGCCACAAAAGGCTTTAAAATCATGCTCTCCGAGAAGATACGCTGCTGCTTTTTTCATCCGGTCTGTGTCAAGCGGCTTATCATAGTCGTATACATATTTTCTCCTGAACACATCTGACACAATACCGGTGTGTATTGTATACACATATGTCTTTGACAAAGCATTGTACCTGGCATGAAATCTGTCAGGCACATTTGAAATAGCTGTCACCGCAATATCAGCCGGCAGATGCTCATTCAGCCATATAAATATCTCATCCTTTGAAAAATGCTTCGGCATGTGAAAGCTTGCCACCTGCCCCACCGCATGCACTCCCGCATCCGTGCGCCCTGAGCCTATGACCTCAACCGGCTTTCCTGCCAGTGTGGAAAGCACATGCTGAAGCTTTCCCTGTATTGTATCATCTGTGGATTTCTGCACCTGCCAGCCTTTGTAGCGTGTGCCGTCGTATGCCACAATTATCTTGTAATTTTGGGTTTCTGTATTCATAAAATTGTCTTTCTTTATCTGAAAAATAGGGTTGTGAATAGTTACTTTTATTTTAGCTCCTTTAATCCAATTAAGCAAGCTCCGCAATACGTGTCACAGCGACATATATATTTGATATCTCATACCATGTATTGTAGTCCACCACACCTGATACCGGAAGTCCGAATACAGCCTGAAATTTTTCCACGGCCGCCTTTGTCTTTGGTCCGTATATTCCATCCGGCACAATAGCCGGAATGGCCGGATATGCCTTTGCGATGCGGGCGAGCTGCTTTTGTATCTGGTATACATTCTGCCCTGACGAGCCTATGCCTATATTGTAGCCGGGCCATGACGCCGGGATTCCTGATACAGCCTCCGCTGTATTGATATACATGTTGCTGCCGTAAAAGTATCTGAGTATCTCAATTGCACTGTAGCCCTGGTCACCGAGACTTTTAGAGCCCCACTGTGTCATCCAAATTGCATTTGCGTATATAGTAATAATTCTATATTATTTACCAGCTATTATTTTTCAAACACACTCACATACTTACTTGAGGCTGTAATATATAATCCTGACTTAAGCTTATACATACTGCCGCTTCCCACCTTGATAGGCCCCTGAACCACAGTAAATACCTCGTTCTTCTTTACTGTTCCTGCTGCCGCAGATACATCCCATGAAGGTGATTTTCTCACAGTCAACCCATCAGCTCCATCATATATCACCTTAACATACTTCTGTTTTGCCGGAGTAACAGATGGTGCCTGTGGCTTTGGTGCTGCTGGGGCAACATAGTCAGCAAGCGCATATGCTATCGCATTACACACATCATCAAATTTATTTTTGTAATTAGAGGCATCAGGATCATTTACAAAGCATACCTCTATCAACATAGATTTTGCTTTTGTTCTATGTACTACATACAATCCTGATCCATCCTTTACACCACGATTATTAAATCCAAGAGCTGAGATATGTTCACATACTTCAAGGGCATCCTGGTACTGTCTGCCCTTATAGGTATATACCTCTACTCCTTTTCCCTGTTTTGCCGAGTCATTATTAAAATGAATTGAGATGAACCAGTCAAGGGTATCCTGATTGGCAAGTGCTACAGCCTGTTTAAGATAAGCAGACTGTGATGCTGCCTTATCAATCGTACATGGCACCACTGTTACTCCCATACTTTTAAAGATTTCTGTAAGCCTCGTTACTACTTTACGTGTTTCCTGTGACTCAACGATTACTCCACTTGTGCCGTATCCCGGTCCTGAAATTGTATGTCCTGCATTTAATCCTATTCTCATTTATTTATCCTCACTCTCTTTTTGATCTGATCCTGCAAAATGTTCTGTCTGCGATTTGATATTCTTCACTAGCGGCAATAAAAACGATGGTATCTGAATACCAATATCAACCATATTTTCAAGAATTGATATTATTTCATTACATATAATCCATATTGCTACCACGCATGCGATTAAAAATGTAACCGGTATTTTAACACCAATTGTCTGCGATGCATACAGCAATAATTGATCCATGACAGCTCCAACGACTACGAGCAGCCACATAGATACCTTTTTCTTGATCCCTTTGATACTGCGATAAGAACTGATACCTCCGTCCTGTCGGTTCTTTGCTGCCATAAGGCCTGTTGCATAATCGATAATGTTGCATAAGATCATGAGAAGCACTGGTATATATAGTGTTCCCAACAGTGCAGACAAAAACGCTGCCACCACTGTTACTATTGCTTTGATTGTGTTAATGTTTTCCATTGTTTGCTCCTTTCTTTAAATATAAAAGAGCCGGCACCATTTCTGGTATCGGCTCTCAGGCTCTAATGTATCTTTCTTCATCTGTTTTGTTATTTTTAATTATAACACAAATTTAATATAATTTCTCTACTATGTTATCATTTTTCTACATTAAACAATACATTTTCTGTGATTGTTTTTCACGTTTGCTCTTGATACCTCTGCATATATCATAGTTGTTGCAATGTTTACATGTCCTAAAATCTGTTGTACCTCAGTTGCCGTTGTGTGCCTGATCAGATGCGGATATAGGTCCGATACAAATAATGCCTCTTCGTTGTCATTTCTCGAATCAAGATAGTTTTTTTATACCGCCCTAAATACCTCTTGTAACTAATAATGTTCCACCACTTAATCCTGACGGTAATCCTGTCAGCTTTCCTTCAGAAATACCAAGTGTGATGTTTGTTGCAGTTGGTGACCCGTAAAATGCTGGTTTATAATAGTTTGTGCCATTGAAAGCATACATGGTTGTATTAGTAGAACCACCCCACTGTGATTTTGTAGTCTCATAAGCGTAACCATAAGCCTTGATTGTCCCAGATGTTGTCTTGAAAGATACCGTTGGGTTCGTAACATCAACAAGATACGCTTCGCAGTTGTTATTGCCACCTGATGCAGTTGCTTCATATGAGCCCGTCACACCAAGAATAGAAACACCTTTCTTGATATTGGAAGCAATAATCTTTGCCTGTTCTGACTCACTGATAGCAACTTTCCCTGACCCATTGTGATATCCTTGTGGGATTGTATAACTTTCCGATTTATTGCTGATAGATTTGTCGACCGCGCCATTGTTCAGCATAGAACCTGTCAGTTTTCCGTCTTTCCCATAGGCAGTTTTACCGGTTAAGATATCTGGTGCAGTAGCGGTAGCATCTGATGTATCTGTTCCTGAAGAAGTTCCTTCCTGAATCTTCACGTAATAATAGCCATCTTTCAGTCCGTCATCAGGATAAGCACTTGAATCATCGGAAGAAACATATCCAATGAAGCTTCCTTTTCCTTCTGTATAGGTATTACCGATATCTAATTTGTAATAATTGTCCGTAAAACCAGTTTCATATGAATATATATTAGATAATCGATACACAGATTTAGGATGTGTTTCTGCACCTTTTCCTTTGATATAGCTGTATCCGTTACCTAATGAATCTGCGTTTCCTTTCAGCACAAAATATCCGTCATCTGCTACAATATAGTTACCATATTTATCATAAGAATAATCAGATGGTGCTGTTGTTCCAAGATGTGTTTTTGTAACATCCCATACCTTTCCAATATGCTTTTTCCAGATATATTTACCATCACCGACATCCTCAAGCGTACCAACAATTTTCGCGCCAGTTTTATCGTGAGCAATCGCACCACTTATCAATTTGTCTGCGGCAACCGTGTCCTCCGTCAAATCAAGTAATACCTTACCGGCATATTCTACTTTATTTACTGCCATATTTAATCACTCCTATCCAATCGTTACTGTAGTTCCACCGGCAGAGTTTTCGGATTCTACATACGGAATCTTTTCCACTGTAACCTGTGACAGATGCGTATATCCGGCATCTGGCAGAATGGTCTGCTGTGCGCTTGACGGAGTGACTGTCTTAGCCTGTGCCTTTACTCCCTCACTGCCGCTCATCGTACCTTTTACTCCGAGGATGGTCACACCCTCTCGGATATTATTAGCGGTCAGTTTCTCCTTTTCTGTGGCATCGATTCCGACCTTGCCGGAACCATCATGGTAGCCCTGTGCAATCACATAGCTGTCTGTCAGAGTCTTGATAGAGCCTGTCACAGCTCCATTATTCGGCATCGTGCCGACAAGCTTTGTACCTCTTGCGTAGGCGGTTTTGCCTTTTAAAATCTCCGCAACTGCGGCAGTGGCATCGTTAGAGTCTACGTCGAACGTGCACGCTCCCGTGACCAGTTCTCCGTCTTTTCCATGTGCCGTGATACCGCTCAACAGCTTATCCGCAGTCACAGTATCTCCTGTTAAGTCAATCAATGTCTTTCCACCATATACTACTTTATTAATACTCATATTTTACAATTCCTTTCCAATAAATACCGTCTTTCCACCTTCAAGATTTGACACCTCGAAAAATGGAATTTCTTTGATTTTTACATTTTCTGTCAGAAACTTTTGACGTGTCGCAAGCTCTTGTTTTTCTACTTTTGGCGTGACCGTGTAATCGCCTTTGTAGTACTCCACTCCGGTGTGGTCGGATACAATCTGGAAGTGCTCAAAGTCAACCTTAATCTGCTCATTTCCGGTGCGAAAATCCACGTCCAGTTTTTTGTCAAGCTCGCGAAAGGTTACATCGAGTCTCATTAAATCACTCCCTCTTTCAGGATTCTACCAACATATACGCTCATGATGTCGGATGCAAGAGCCTCTCCGGATGTAGTCCGCACTCTTATCTGTATTTCACCCTGCAATCGTGGCTGTTGTTGTAATTTAAGCGTGTCCTCTTGTGTCAGAGTCAGTGATACGGATGTTCCGTAACAACTGCAATCCGACAAGGTTTTTTCCAACACCGTTTTTTTCGCCTTGTGCTATCGTGACATACATCTCTGCAATCAGTGATGTGTCAAACGGCAGTGTAAACTCTAACGTAGGTGTGGTACCTCTTATCATGCTATCCCCCTCCTAGTATCTAAATCTAGTAATAGTGGTTGTTTTAGACCACAAACTAAATGTTTCATTTTCACCGTATGCTCTTACCATTACGGTTGCATCATCCATACCATCTGCGATAAAATCATCATTGTAATTGGTAGAGTAAAATGATGTATGTGTTGTATCAAATTCTTTGTAAGTTCCATCGGCTTTTGTGATACGCACCTTATAGGATATTGCGTTTTCGACCTCTGACCACTTGACTGCTACGTGACTGTAATGAAAATACCTTGATGCACTCTTGTAGTAAGATGCATATTTCACTGTCGGAGTACCGAGGATGCATTTCTCAAGCCAGTTTTTTACAGCATTGTTAATAGCATCTTCTAAAGCACCATCAGGCTGAAAGTTGATATCTGGGATTTTAACAGATGGCGGATTAAGTGGTGGCGTACATGCCGACACCGGTACGGCATTGAAAAGAGCCAGTGTGAGCGCGCAGATTATAGCTACTAAGTTTCTTCTTTTTCTTTTCATGTTGATTCCTCCTTAGTTTTAATTATTATCTAAGCCAAAATATCCGAATTCATTTTGATTGTTTTTCACTATATCGTTACATAATTTTTCAATTATACTCGAAGCTTTAACATATGCTGTTGTAGTAAAGTGCCCATATCTTGAAATACTCCAATCTGTACTGTCTATAACAACACCATCGTTATTATCTGCATAATTCACAAAATAGCATAAATCATACAACTTAGACAAATCCCTTATTGCGTTTGAGTATATTTTACTAGTATCTGATAAACTATATAAAGAAACCATGAATATAACACAATTAGGGTTTTTTGTTCTTATAGTTTCTATTATGCTTTTAATGTAGCCACAAAATGAATCTGTACCTGGCGCATCTGTTGAGTTTCCAACTTGATACCCTGCATTTATATCGTTTGTACCCAATGCAATAAATATTGCGGACGCTAATTCATCATCATTTTGGAATTTATCATATAATGAACCTGTGTTATTTAACCAATTTTTAGCGGTCATACCGCCTTGAGAATAATGCGCATATTTCAACCCATTTCTTCTAGCAATATTAGATAGCCATGAAAAATCATATCTGTCTATATATTTATTATCTCTAATAATTTCACCGCTTGATAAACTATCTCCAATAACACCTAATTTGTGAAAAATTGTCATAAAATTGACTGTTTCTTGCGGTTGAAGTAAAGTAGCGCAATCAATATAAATTTTATAATCATATGCCACATTGACATATGTACAAAAAACATATTTACCATATGATTTTATATTGTAAACAAGAGTTTTTTCATTACTATCTGTTGATACAACTAATGGTGTATAAGTTCCATCCTCGTTATACATTGAAACTAAAGAAACATTATTTAAATAACCTTGTACTAAAGATTTAACAATTTGACCTTTGTATAATTTAACTGGTTCACTGTATACAAAACTAGGATTATCGGCTACTGAGCCATCAGCAGTTATATATCCGCTTTTAAATTTTGTAATTGATAACGGTGTTAGATTAGATTCTTGTATTATGTTATTTGCACTTTCAACACCGTTTTTTAAAACTACGTTTGAAATGTCAGTCAGTATTTTTAAATGAAGTGACGAAGTAATACCGCTAACAACAATATATCCTTTTCGTGGTACTATAAATGTATATTCCCTGTGTGTACTATCAATCGACCAACGTCTATCATCTGATGCCAATGAAAGATTTCCATTTTCATCACACATGTTAATAACGACAATATTTGTTAAATATCCTGTGGCAGTTAATTTAACAATATCATTAGCATTAACAGGAATAGGATTACTTGTAACAAATCCAACTTGAGAAATATATCCCTCATTATTTATATACGTATTTTCTTTTAAGGTATATGTTGGTTTTGATACTCCACAATACTTATCTAGATCTTCCTTTAGTGAACCAACGACTTCTTCGATTTCATTCACAACAGAAAAGACCCCGTACTCTTCTGTACTCGTTTCATCAAGTTCAACAGCTACATATTTAGCACCTAACTCTGCCGCCACAAATCCACTGTAAGCACCAAGATATGTACTCACTGCACTATCAGAACTCGTTCCAGTTCGAAATTGATATCCATATTTTGTTGCAACATACAAAACGTCATCAACAGGATACAGCGCCACTTTATTTGATGGATGACTTGCTATGTCATTATCAACAAGTGTTACTTTTATGATTGTGCTTTCCGGCTCAACAGCTCCTTCCACTCGGTACATTGTACTATTCAATGCCTTTGTACCTTTATTCAGAGTGCTTATCTGTGATCTAACTGCTGCTCCTGCTGTATCATAGGTTTTCCCGTTAGCTCCAACACGAATGTCCTGCAGTTCTGCATCACCGGTTGTGCTACCATCAGGAAGTTTAGTCATCTGATTAATTCTCTTACGCTCAACATCCAGTTCTGTTTTAGATGCTTTTGTTGAATCGAGCTTATCTAAACCAACATCCAGCTCTGTTTTAGATGCTTTTGTTGAATCGAGCTTATTTAAACCAACATCCAGCTCTGTTTTAGATGCTTTTGTTAAGAGATCCTGCCTTGCCTGCAAATCCGTAGTGCCCGCCCTGCCCTCTTTATAACAAGTTTCAATTCCAGCTGCTATGGATTCCCGCACCTCTTTTCCATATCGTGCCTCTCTGATAGTTTTTAATTCATTCATAATATCTGACATACTCTAATCCTCCTTGCTTTCTTCCTGCCCTGTGATGCTGTCTTGTGTGTCAACAACCAATGTTGACTCTAACTCACTTTCTTTTGGTCTGCTGCAATATTCCATTCCCATCCCTGCCTTTTGGTATTTTTTTGTTTCGATTGACCAACTTTCAATAAGACCATTCTTTATATTTACAGTTGTTCTATCCACACTTGTAATGTTTCCGTCATCCCAGGATAGGCCCGATATAAAAGATGTACTGCCAGTTGCTGAGCATATACTCCAATTTTTAATCAGACCATTTTCAATGGTAATACCACCATTCGTGTTATCCGGAAATAATGTACCGTTTGCGCCATTGCGAATAAGAGCTGTTGCTTCATCCCTTGCTGCCTGGAGCATAGATTTTTCCTGTGGCAAGCTCTGTTCTAATGTCTTTACAGAGCTTGTAACCTGTTGTGTATATGTCTTCTTTAATGTATTACTAAAAACCACAGTATTTTTTTCCGGACTTTGCAAATATGTGGTTTTCTTCTGCAATGGAAATCTTGTATCCATTCCAAACGGATTTGCAAGAGTACGTACCACATCTCCAACCTCATATGTATCGATATCTGCATTTAGCATCGACATATCAACTGCGGTTACTTCAAGCGTCATGGTTTCATACTGATTACTCTTCAACCACTCCTCTGCTTTTTTCTTCAAATTATCCGGGTCAGTCACATCATCCCAGTTTACCACTTTCCGAATCCATCCAAAATGATCCACTGCATTTTGGATAAATACATAATCTTTACCATCGTTTACAGATTCTATTGTGGTATATGCATCCAATCCATCTATTACACTTTGGTCCAGTCTTGCGCCTAATGGAATAACTGCAGTTGCTATATCTGTCCCAGATGTACCACATGTAAAATCTAATAAGTTGTAACCGAACTGAATAGGCTGTGCACATACTTTTCCATAATCCTCAAGTGTAACCAAATCCAAATATCTTATACCGTCTTTCTTGCGAATACGCAAATAGCCACTTAATCGATCGCATAATTTGTTCCGTAAATCTGTAAGTGTATCCTCTCTGTTAGTAAATCTGTATATACTGTCATTTGAATCTTTTACAGTCACTACTCCAACTTCAAATTGTTTTTCTTTCTCAACCTGGTTGTTGTGGATTGTAAGCAGATTAGTAAAAAACTGCAATGGGGTCTGGTTCTGGTACTTCGCCTGCGGCTGGATTGAATCATATAAAAAGGCAAGCTCTCCTACACACTTCACTTCCTTTTCACCTTTTAATACTTCACTGTATTCCCTTACCTGTCCGTTAAAAATTTCATTACCGTCTTTTAAAACCTGTACCATACTTACACGATTTTCAATCTTACTATACAGTGGGTTCGTACAAGGAACAGTAAACTCGAATGTGCCTGCATCATTTAATGCCTGTGTCAGCGTTGCATCATAAATAACAGCCTCTTTATCATTCGGAAAATATAGTGTTTTTCCATCAAGTAAAACTTCATATATCATAGGTATGCTCCTCTGTAATTTATGGTTACAATTCCAGTTCCTGTAAAACTAAGAGTTATATCATTTTCTGCTACAACTATGGCCGGGAAACGATATGTACCATCCTCCGGCATATCATAAGTTCTTCCTGCATATGTCAGTTTTAATTCATTTACATTTTTTACGGTAAAAACTGGCACCTGCGGCATAATTCCGCCTATTAATACAAGTTCTTTATTGTATTCACTTACAGTGATTTCATTATATTCACGCAGTACTCCCTCTTCAAAGTCAAACGTATCCCAAAGCCATTCTTCAGCAGTATTATAAATATCATATTTAAATGATTCGGCTGTTCCACTTAAGGTTATAGTTCCAACACTTCTTTTTGATTTGCTACGGTCAACAGACAGCCTACATACATAATAGTGACTAAGGTCATTATCTACAATCACCTTGCACTTTTTCCCATGTATCATAGTGGCAATCCTAAACGTGACAACCTCCCATAAATCAAAATTTCCACGAAGAACAAACTCAAATGTTACATTGCTTCTATCCTCATATAATACCCTGCCAAACACCTCCGACAAATCAATATTGCCAGAGGCGCCTGGTACCGAAATATAATTGGTTTTTGGGCTCGGGAATGGAATCTTAAGTGCTGTCATTTTAAGTCCTAATTCACTTGTATGAAATGCATCAGTTTCTGTAATTATTTTAATTCCAAAGTTTCCCATATACTCTCCTTATGTTCTCACTGTTGCAAAATCACCCAATGCAGCATCTACGTGAGGGGCTATAATCTTTCCTGCTCTCTTTCCATCAATATTTACACTCATGCCTTTTAGCGCACTTGCTGTAGCCTGTGCCTGCGCATCATAGTCATATACCGCATTGTATGTGGCCGCGTATGAACCGCTTCCCACAAAGTTTGCTTTCATTGTAGATTCATTTGCCTTAATAGACTTATTAAGCGTGTCGTAAGGATTGTAGTCTGCTATAGGTTCATCCATGCCGGCTACGCACATTTCTCCAACCCACTTAAATTTACGTGACGGAGAGTGGATGCCAAGCGCATCCTTGAATCCTTGTAACAGTTTTCCTGCGAGGTTGCTGACTTTCTTTGTCAGTCCACTCCATGCTCCTTTGATACCTTTCCAAAGACCTGATACTATATTTTTTCCTGTACTCATAATTTTGTTCGGGAGATTTGCAAGTCCGTTGACTACCGAATCGAACAGTCCTTTTGCGGCTGCTTTTCCTTTTTCTCTCATGTTAGAGCCCCATTCTACAACCTTGCCGAGTGCAAAGCCTATCCAGTAAGCTATCTTATCCGGAAGTTCCGATATGAACCCAACTGCTGCAGTTATCATGTCGGATATAGCCGTTGTAACTGTTGTGTATACGTTCTGTCCCCACTCTAGGAGTTTTCCGGGGAGTTCATTGAACCAGTCAAATATCGACTGGATAAAATTCGGTATGGTTTCTGTGAAGAAAGCAACTATATTGTCCCAGCTTTCTCCCATTCCGTCCTTCACAAAATTTATAACCTCGACTCCCAGTCCAAGCCAATCGTAATTAACAAAAGCTTCAACTATCGCGGCTATTATCTGCGGTATTGCCGCCAGAATATCCGGTATACATGATAAAATTCCCTCAATAAGCTGCAGCAGAAGTTTAAGACCACACTCAATGAGTACTGGGCCATTATTTAACAACCCCTCTACCATGGACTGGATAATTCCCGGCAGATTCTGCAGTAATACCGGCACGGCCTGTATGATTCCGTCTATCAGGTTGCTGAGCAGGTCAGTTCCCCATCTGATGAACTCCGGACCATTCTCCGCCCAGAAAGAATTGATATTTGAAATCAGATCTGTAATAGTCTGAACTATGTTTGGCAGGTTTTCAGCAATTCCGTTTGCAAGAAACTCTATGAGTTCTTTACCGGCATCTATAAGATCCGGTGCTGCATTTATCATTGATGTAACTATTGTCTCGATAAGCTGTGAAGCAAACTCAACAATCTTTGGCAGTGCTGACACCAGTCCCTGTACAAGCTGTACCACAAGCTGTGTAGCATACGAAATCAGCTCCGGCAGATACTGCATCAGTCCCTGTCCCAGTGCCGATACCATCTGTATTCCCGCGTTTATCAGTCCCGGAAGAGTCTGCATTATAATCTCCGGTACCTTCTGTACTATGACCGGAAGCAGTTTCTCTATAAGTTGTCCCAGTCCTGTTAGTGCTATCTCTATACGAGGAAGCATGTTCTCAAAGGCTGTGGATGCAGTATCAACGAAATTCTGTACAAGTGTATCAAAATCTGCATTATCGTCTGCCATTCCAACAACAAGGTTCTCCCACGCTGCTTTTGCACTGTTCAACGAACCCTCAATAGTGGTTGCAGCTTCTTTTGATGTGGTGCCGGCAATTCCTAAGCTCTCCTGCATTACAGAAATGGCATTTACGATATTTCCAAACGACAGACTGCTTTCATCTACAGTCACACCAAGTTTCTGCTGTACATCAGTCATCTGTGAAGCATCCTTGATGAGTCGCTTCATTTCTTCCTGTGTACCGCCATATCCAAGCTTTAAGTTGTCAAGCATGGTATAGTTCTGCTTTGCAAAGCCCTGGTATGCATTCTGGATATCGCACATGTTGCTACCCAACTTGTTAGAGTTGTCTGACATATCAGTGATAGCTCTGTCTGCATAGCTTGCGGCTTTTTCGGTGTCTCCTCCGAGTGACTGTATAAGGCTTGCACTGAAGCTTGTTACAGTCTCCATATAACCATTAGCTGAAAGACCTGCAGTCTTGTATGCGTTGTTGGCATTGTTGAGCACAGTGGTCTGTGCTGTCATCAGGGAGTTATACCTGTTCTCAATCTCTCCCACTGTCTTGCCTGTGGACTGTGCATATTCTTCCATGCTCTGTCCGCCTGCTCCAAACAGTGTCTCAACTCCTCCGACCATCTGCTCAAAGGTTGCATATCCTTCTACTGACTTCTTTACCAGTGTAGCCGCCGCCGTGGTACCTGCTGCGACTGCAGTTCCGACTGCTGCCGCCCCTACCTTTGCAAAGGTTCCAACCTTGGCCGATGCACCGGATACCATGCTGTTCATGTCCGATAATCCGGACTTAAGCTGGCTGTTGTCCAGCAGTGTTTTAATTATTAATTTTGGGTCGCTCATTGCCAGCTCCTTTCTTAAGGCTCTGGCTCTAAGGCTCCGGCTCTATCTATCCTTCGAAGTATTTCTCAAACTCTTCATCTGCAGCTTTCTCTTCCTCTGTCTCCTCGTATGGAGGCATCCAGGCATCTTTGAGTGCACGGTACATCTGCGCCTCGTCTTTTATTTTCTCGCCTGTATATGCACGGTACCCCATGATAGCCGACAGCCTTGTGCTGTCAGGAAGTCCATTCATGAGTGCAATAAACTTGTGCCAGTGCATATCCGTAGAAATAAGGTCTATGTGATATGCCTGCATGAATGCAGCATAGATGTAATCTCCGTCTATGTCGTAAAACAATACATCTTCACCATTATCACGTTCGTAATGTGGCACTACATTCTGCGGAAAAGCAAATTCAAGGATTCCTGAATAATCATCAGTCTCTGAAAATGCCGGGATATCGTCTTCAAACAGATATTTAATATTCATGGCTCCCTTGTATCCCATTTTCTTCCACGCTTTAAAATCCTGTGTGAATCTGATCCATACCCTGTAATCTGTCTTTATTAAAAAAGCTCTGCCACCAACCACGATGGCATCCGGCAGAGCTTTACTTGTTATATTAATCATTTTCTTTGAGGGCTCCCTGAAGCTTGTCCATGCCCTCTGCGATGTTTAACATCTGCTGAATCATAGGGTTTCCGAGCACCTTAAGGTTTTCTTTCGCGACTGCTTCCCTGTCGGGCCTTGCGAATCCGTCAAGAACACCTCTATATGCGGCATCTATTTCGCCCAAGTCCATCTCCGCGATATTTAAGATGTCGTTAGACTCGAAGATTTCCTTTGCGTTGTCTTCCCCCACCATTTCAGTAATGAAATTAAGCTTATTTTCATACTGTGTTCTGGTGGTGATTTTCGAATCCCTGCAGAGCTTCTTGATTTTTTCAATCTTCTCCTCTACTGCAAGAGTCTTTTTCGGAAGCTCGTACTCCCTGTTATGAATCTGTAATGTGTATTCCATGTTTTTTCACCCTTTCTTTATTTATCTGCGGTAAACGTCGGTGTGCCGTCCGTCATGGTGGCCGTGCCGTTCGTGATTCCGCCGCCGAAGATGATTTTAAAATCAAGCTTCTTGTCAACTGCTGCCAAATCCTGCATTGAGATAGTGCTGTCTGTCTCCCATGCTTTGTATCCTCCGTCTGTTCCAGGCTCCTGCATGAATACAATCATGCACTTTGTATGTGCAGCGTCTCCGGTTCTGCGCTCGTAGTAATACGGCCACATCATCTCATAGTCTTCAGAGCCTTTGTACATAACAAGGTTCTGGTCAATAGATGGCTTATAATCCTCCACCTCTGTAGTCGGTGACTCGTCAGCAATATAGTCATATTCTGTTTCAACCGGGTTCATCGACAGTGTGAGAGCGTCAGACTTCTTGATTCTGACGTACTTTGTGCCGTTATAAAGAAATAATGCAATTTTATGTTTTTTTACCAGCTCCAAGGCTGTCTTTGTTGCTTCTGGCATCGCTTTACCTCTCTTTCAAATATGTTAATTTTATTGTTATCTGATAAATAGCACTCGTATCCTCCTGCGATGTGATAGATGCCGAGTCTGATATGCCTATTTCAAGTGCCGTCATGCCCTCAGGCAGTTCGGGATAGTCCTCTTCAAGCTCTTTCTCCTCAATCCACTCTGAAAACTCATCCAGTGACGCGTTGTTCTCTATCCTCACATCGTCTTCCTGTGTAGGTTTCCTTGCAAAGAGGTTATAGTACTCTGTTATCTGTCTGCTTCCGTCCTGGAACTCAATCTCGCTTCGTTCCGGTGTCTTGTACAGGCTGTATGCGCTTATATCACCCTCAGGTGACTTTATGAAGTCCGTGAGGATATCTGAAAAATCCATGCCCTCATACCTTTTCAGGTACTCTGTGAGGCATTGGCCTATCGTTTTAGTGGTCTCCCATCTGTTCGGCAATCTTCTGTGCTCCTTTCAGTATCTTCTCGCGTCCGCCGCCATTCAACATATGCTCAAACCAGTATGCTGTACGACCGGCCTGATGGTGCATCGGTATATAGTACTGCTTTCTTGCATACGGCATATTGTAGACAATTTCACCGCTTCCAATAGTTGTATTAAGAACTCCGTTGTCTCTGAGTGCACCTGTATCAAACGGTACGAACGGATCCATTCTTCTTAAGCACTCTGAATCAATATACTGCTGCACCGGTCCGTTTGTATCTATGCCGTATTTTTCCACGGTCTTTTTGTCTGACGGCCAGTCTTTCATTGATAAAGCAAATTGAATTATTCCACCCACTATTTACATACCACCTTGTAATGCTTAAGCAAATCACCCTCTGTATTGTCTGAGAGTGATATTATCGTGCCGGATTTCTGATAATCTGCCTGAAGCTGTGATATCCTGTACTCCTGTGATATTTCTTTGAAGCATTCTCCGGCAACTATGATATCTTTGTTCCCTCTTGGGTTAAATGTGAAATAGCCCTCTATTTCGTCCACAGAGAGCTTTGAGTATTCCACTGCATCAACATATGCCTTTGTTCCGAAATCGGCTGTATCCGGCACAATGACCGTCAGAATCGGTGTGTAAATAACTGCCCCGCTCTGGCTTACCGTCCTGTCAGAAGAGTAATGGTACTCTACTCCATATATGACTGTTCTCTTCCAGATATCTTTTCCGTCACTGCCCTTATGTGCGTTGTAAACTGTTATGGTCTTGTCATTCACTAAAATGCACCTGCCAATCTGATTCCTATGCCCTTGTAGATGATTTCATCTATGGACTGCTGCACCTGTTCGGGGTTTGTGATGGCATATGATTCCGAATATCCGTTATTATTCACGGATGTGACTGCTCTGCCTGCTGCTGCAGACTGATTTGTCCAAAGGAAGTTACACAGCTTAAATACTGTGTCTTGTGCCCGCTCCTTTGGAATCTGCATATACGGCTTTGCAATCCTGTTGTATTCTGCTTCTGCCTGTGCCTCGACAGCTTCAAACTGTCTCTGCGGTACCACTGTAGGAAAATGGAAGCTGTAATACTCCCAATTGATAATTGACATATTATAGCTCCCTTCTTTTTACGCTGCTTTCTTGTCGAGAATCTTGATGCCTGATAACTTACCGGCCATCTTGCTGTTTTTGAGGACAGCTCCGGCAATAAGCTCTACCTCACCCTTCTTTACTGCTCCAGGAGCTGAAAGATCAGGAAGATATGTCTTAAGCATCTTTGAACCATCCACTGAAATACCATGGAAAGCGTCAAGACCAAGCTTTGCGGCATAGATGCTTGTTGTTCCATATGCTGACTCTGTTGGAGTAGTTGTGTCTACAACATCCACTGTCTTTGCGCCGTCATAGTACTGTCCGGCATCTAAAAGAGCGATTCCGTTATATGTCTCTACATAGTTACCGAAATCATTCTTTGTTCTGTCGTAGTATCCGGCTCTTCGTGCTGCTGCCCTGATCTTTGTGAGCATCTTTGTGTTCATCATAAGGATATCAGGCTTTGCAGCAAGCAATGCGATAAAAGCATCAAGCTCATCAAGCAATGCGTTATAGTTGCTGTCCAGTGCCGATGTTGTTGAAACATCTACATTTGTCGAAACCTCTGTTGACTTTCCGGCAAGGATTTTCTTTAATCCGTCGAAGGTATTAACAATATATCCTGTTCCTGTCGCTGCAGATGTTCCGTTAATTACAAGGTTGTGGAAATAGTTCGCTCCTGCGAGTGTTTTCTGTTTGATCTGGAAATCAAGCTCGTTAATAGCTCCTGATGTCTGAGCGATTACACGGTCGATCTCAAATGAACCGCCGAGAATAACAGGGCTTGCTGTCTGTTTGGTTCTCTTTGCCTCATTTGGTGTGTATTCCTGGTTGATCTGACGGATACCGGCTGTCGATGGTGTCTCAAGTCTCTGGTATCCATATACCAGGTTGCTTCCGCCTGTCGGTGAAATGGTATCGTCAAATGTAAGCTTATCAAGTAATACCGAGTCTCTTCTGAACTCGTCAATTACCTGCTGGTCGATTTTATCGGTGTAACCGACTTTTGCCTCTGCAAGTGTAAGTGCCATATTCTTTCTCCTTTACTTTTTGTAAAATTCTTTGAGAGCACTTGAGATACTATCTGTGGTATTCGGGTGACTGCCATCTCCAATATCTCCAATTGGATTTCCGCCTCCCCTTGCCTGTGGTTCAGGCTCTCCAAACAGCATCTTACTGTCCTCTGCCTCTGTGAGTTTCTTAATTGCTGCGGCAACGTCCTCTTTCTGGTTCTTTGACTGCATAAGCGTATCAACATCCAGTAATGCAGTAATTGCCTTTGCATTTTTACCATGTGCGCTTGTGATAGCATCTTTTATGAGATCGTCAAAATCCCTCTTTGCCATCTTGTCCTTGTACTCATCCTCAATGCGCGTTTTGTCTTTCTCAAGGCCTGCAATGGTGTTCTTCAGTTCTGTAACATCAACATCCTTGAATGCATCCAGTTTATCCTGGAGTTCTTTCATGGCTGTATCATTGCTCTTAATGGTATCATTTGCCTTGTTAAGACTTTCAACCTGCTTGTTGTAGTCTGCGACTGTCTTGTAGTTCTCAAGAACAGACTTCTCGAAGTCCTTTTTCTTGTCCTCCGGCATATCTATGCCGTATTCTTTCATGATCTCAAAAATATTTTTCATGGTATCCTCCTAAAATAATTTATTAACCGCACTTTCTGCGGTAGGAAATCGGAAAGGGCAGGATTGCACTGCTGCCGGCCGAAAAAACGGATTGAAAAGTGATTGAAAAAAGTACCGACATGCCCTCAGGATGCACCTTTCCGCTAAAATATAAAAAGAGCCAAATAACTAAATCACTTGGATCTAATTATTTGGCTCTTGGCTCTATTGTGATAATTGATTCTTTTTTACATCTCTTGCAGTATCCCGGGAAATTCCTCAGCCTTGTATCATTTCGATACTTTATCATCTTCGGATATCCACATTTAGGACACCTGTACCAATATTCTTCTGTGGACATTTACTCACCCCTTAGTCTGAGTATATCACATTGTCCTGAATATTCAAACAACTTTATATGCCCGGAGTATTTTATTTTACTCCTTTGGCAGCTTTGTTAATCAAAATTTATCATCATTCCACACTTACTTAATAATATCTATTACAGAATTACATTTTCCAAATCAATATCAAGACCAAACTCTTTTAAGTCAGCATCTCTTGCTTTAAGCTCATTCTTAATGGTGTCTAATACCTCATAATAAGCCATTTTCCTGCCTTTGTAAAAATCATCTTCGGGATTTTCTTTTGCCTCTGATATTGCATCGTTTGCATTATCCAGCACTCTTGAAACTATGTATTTAAATTCATCACTCATCATAATCCCCCCTGTCTTTCAATTCTTTAATTCTATCATTTATAGATTGATTAAAATTTCTGATTTCTTTATTCCAATGTTTAATCAGCCCTTTTTGTTCTCTCTCGTCTTTATTATCCCAGTCCGAAACATATGCTTGTGGATTTGATATTTTATCTTCATGTTCAGCTATACCGGTCTGATACTTTCTAATCGCTCTTTTAAGAGAATTTGAGCTTTGATTTACTATATCTTTCTCTGCAAAATACTGCAGGTTCAATTTCATTGTACCATCATTTGCAGTATTTTCAAGCTTATTTTTAATAGCTGTTGTATCTGTTTTTGTATCATTATGTGCTTTTATCGTCTCCGTCCTGTTAAGGTCACTGCTGCCCTTTACCACTCTCAGTCTGTTATCTTTCGGGCTTATTCCCATCTTGTGGGAAAACTTGTGATATTCCTTCACCTGCTTCTTTATCTGTGACTGCAGGTCTCCTGTCTCTCCGCCTATGGACCTCATGGCTTCAACTTCTCTCTTGGTGGCTCTTATCCCTCTCTCCATAGCTCTCTGTTTCTGTGTGGCTGAGTAATAATCGTACATTTTGCCGTTATATTCTTTCGGTTCCGGTTCATCCGGCCACGTGTTCGGTTCGCTGATGCCCTCGAAAAACGGATAGAATATATGACGGCAGTTTATTCCGCACAATCCGTCTGCTTCTCCATAGTGGCACTCCGAGAATGGTGGATATTTCTTATTCTTTCCGGAGCGTGAGTATATCTTGCCCTGCCAGACAGCATGTGACGGACGTGCTCCCCAGTGTTTTGACACTTCCACAAGGTCCGTGTTCATAATATCACAGTTTCTGTTGCTTATCTTGGCCGAAAGCTGGTGAGCTGATGTTCTTACACACATTCTTACTGCAGTATCAAGCTGGTAAGTTCGTCCGCTGGCATAGTCTACACTTCTCAAACCGCTCTTTGCCATCTCCCGAACTGCCTGTTCTACTGCTGCATCATAGCTCATTCCACCTGATACCATATTCATCAGAGCTTTATCCAGTGTACGTATATATGCATTCTCAAGACTGGTAAAGTCATGAGGTCCTTTGAATCCCATTGTCCTTGTGAGGTTCTTTAGCGTGCCCTGTGTGGCTATGCTCATCTCCTCTATGAGCTTTACTATGCTTGAGTCCTTTGTGAGTGTCTGTCCGGCCTGATGCCACGCATACAGGTCGCGGTTAAAAGACATGTCTCCGGCTTCGGCTATTATCCGGTCTCCTGCCTCTTCCGCTTCCCTCTCCATCTGCCTGATAGCTATCATGACATCCCTTTTATACTGCTTTGTCTCATTTGCCACCATCTTTTTGTATTCCGGGTCTGCATTGAGTATTCTCATGACTTCAACACGGATTTTCTGTGTATCGTATCCGGCGCGTCTTAAAGCCATGACCTGAAGCTCTGCTGTCTCTGTGAATCGCCCTGTCTTCTTGATTCGCCTGGCAATATCTGCTATTATATCCTGCTCAGATGCCTGTATGAGTGCAGCACCTTTGTCTCCAAGCATCTCCAACTGGTTCTCTGTCAGCATTTAGTACCTCCTAGTCCTCCCCTTCCGGATCAGGTTCTTCCTGTGCACTGTCTAATATCTTCTCTGCCTCGTCTCTTTCAATATTCAGGCTCATCATAAGGTATCTGATCATAAACTCAGGTATCTCAGAAAACGACATTGCATCAGCTCTCATGTTGTTCATCCGCGTGGTCTTATCCTCGATATATGAATCATCAAAATCTATGCAGACTTCTTTGCCTATGTCGTAGGATGTTTCCAGAAACGTATTTGAAAACCACAATACAGCCCTTATTATGCCGGTGATATAGTCTACTGCCTCTTTGCGCTGCTTATTCAGCTCCTGCATTGCATCCTGACGCTCTCCGATATACTCCGTTGCTGTCTTAATCTGTCCGTTCTCGAAGGTGTACTTTTTGGAACCAAAACCAAATGTCATGGAAAAGAGGCTCAGGCACAGTTCAAATGACTTTGTAATCTCATCAACTCTTATCTGCGGATTATACTCCTGTATTATGCTCTTTGCCTCCGGGAGCTTTTCTCCCAGGAATACAAATAATTTCTTCAAAAGAGAGCTCTTTTCTCTTATCCTGCCTGTCTCAGGGTCTATTCCTACAATCGCCTCATTCGTGAGCACAAGTTTTTCGCCCTTTTCAAGGTCTGTGGTCAGTATCATGTTGCAGAGGTCTATTTCCTTTAGTGTCGGTATTGCTCCGTACACCTTTGGATAGCCAAATCCATCCATGTACCGGATATTATTGACCTCTGCCACCCTCATTACTGCAAACGGCTTTACATCTCCCAGTATGATCCAGTAAGACGACAGTTCTTTTCCTTTCTCATCGAACACAAATGTATCTGCACGGTAATTTCCGTCCTCTCCTTTGGTGAACATGACCATTGTTGTCCTCTTTTTATCTCCCTGATAGTCATTCGCTGAGAAACATGCCTCTATTACATCATCATTTTCCACCAACAAAGGTGTATAGTTCTCAGCGTAGCAGTATGTTATGCGGATTTTTCCGCCTGTTGCCTTGCCGTTATCAAGATATATGGCATCTTCCAAGCGTATGTATGCTGCCACTGTTCCTGTCGCACTCATATGCTCAAGCTGTTTACGGTACATCACGTTAAATCTGTTATCATCCAGCATCTTGTTGACTGCTGCCGTCTGCTCTTTCGTACCCATGTTTATATTTATGATTTCGCACAGGTTGGCATCATCCGCACATCCTCTCTTGGCAAAGCCCATACGCTCTATCTCGTACTTCTCGCCCTGTATGGTGGTCCTTTTATGGAAATCGTCTATTATCTCATTCCTGTACCACATATTCGCCACATCGATATAGCCGTATGGCTTTGTATTTACCCTGTATCCCATTTTCTTTATCTTTGCCTCAACACAGCTTTCCATCTGTTTCCTCCTTATCTGTCTAAGTCTATATACTCTATAAAATCAAGCATCGTGTAACACAGTGCATCCCACCAGTCATTACAGTTGCCTATGTTCTTATCCTCCGGGATGTTGGGGTGCTTCTCATCCCACTTGAGTGTGCCTATTGCCTTTCTTAGGTTCACGCACCTCTTATGCACTTTCATTCTGCCGGTATTGAGCAGTAAATCTACAGTCCTCGGTCTCTCTGATATCTCATTCTTACGGCATCCTGCTATATGGTCGTACGGAAGCCCCTCTTTTTTTGCTGCGCTTCGCAGCGAATTTATCATTGTTGTGCTGGCGGAGTCCGGAAATGTCCAGTCTATACGCTCATACTTTGCTGCACATCTGCGATAAAACTCTATATACTTGTCACAGATGTTATTGGCATCTATATCCGGGGACAGCTCCAGATAGTCCTCTTCCACAGGATAAATAAAGTGATACCCTCTGAAATACAGTGAACACACCATTGTGGTCATGGATCCATTACCTCCGAAGTCCATGCCTATTATGACCTTACTTGGCCTTGGGAACAGCTCTCCGTCCTTGTTATATTTCAGTATTGAGTCATCACATAGATATGGGATATTATTTTCTTTAAATTTACGGAATATAATGCCCTTTGCTACAGCTCTCTCGCCTTTTATATCCCGTTTGTACCACACAGTGCCTTTTTGGTATGTTTTAAGGACCGTCCTGATTTTCTCATCAGACATGCTCATGTTATCTACCAGGGTGAAATGTCCATAGTTATATCCGTAATTTTCATCATTCGCCTGCTGCTCCTCGTGGAATTTCAGTATTTCGGTGTAATACCAGTGTTCCTCTTCTTTTGGGTTCAGATCATGGAATATCTTACGGTCCGTGCTGGAGAGTGTTCGGTCAAATACCTCTTTCAGAAATTTCCTATGGCACTCATTTGCCTCTGTGACATATGCCATTCCATATGTATTACCCTTTATAAGCTTCTCATCTCCGTCTTTTCCTCCTCCGGACACGAGCACTATCTTCTCTCCGGTCTTTGTCTGGACATATACACAGTCCCTGTCCTTGTACTTGCCCTCTCTGCATCTGCCTTCGAAGTAATTGAGCAGTCCATAGCCATCACAGTCCAGTATATTCAGTTTGGCCGTGGCATTTGATACTCCTGCCACTAAATGAATTTTATTCTTGTGGGTTTCCAGCAGACTGCAGAATATCAGGGTCTGTAATACGTTTTTTCCGCCTCTTTTTCCACCTTCTGCTACGTTAAACCAGCTATTTATGCACCTCTGCATATATTCATATTGTCTTTCACTCAGTGGTGCCGGTCTGTTCACTCTCCTCATCCCCCTCCAAGTCCTCTATCTTCCTGTTCGGTACCGGATTTTTCAATACATCCGTTATTATCTGCATATTGGCTAGGATGTCTGCGCCTTTATTACTATTGGCATCATCTATAACCCTTTTATCTCTCCATTGCTCCGGTTTTCGATTTTTTAGCCAAAAAATTTGAGCAGTGGTGTCTGGAACAACCTCTTTCGTAATCTCTTTTGTAATAACCATTTCATCCATCAGGTCATCTAAACTTAGTACAAATTCGATATAATCATATATCTTTTGAGCACGTTCTTTTTTATAAAATTTTTGTTTTTGATACCATGACAACATCTCATGGTCTTTTTTACTGGAATTACAGCTTTTACAGCAAGGTATTATATTATCTCTGGACATTGTACCGCCGTCTTTCAATGGTTTTATATGGTCTTTAGTTGGTACATCCATAATTGCTCCACAATAACAACAATGTCCATTAAAGTACTTTATTGCAAATTTCCACTCCCGTTCAGTTAATTCACTTTCTCCCCCATGCCGCTTTTTTTGACCTGTATCAACTATCCGTTCCTTGGTGGTCTCTGTATACTTATATCCCAATGCCCTTTTTAACAAAGCATTTTCCACTAAAATATCTACAACTTCTTTTCCTCTTTTTAGGGACTTGTAAATCTCGCTATATTTTTTCTTCCATGCATACAGCGTTGCTATGTTTATTCCCATATTATGCGCTATCTGCTCATCTGTCAGTCCATCCCTCGCCCATCCCTCAATCTTTAATGACCCTTCTTCTGTGATCCAATATTCATATTTTCCTTTTGCCATCCAGTTTTCACTCCATTCACTTACAAAATAAAAAAGAGCCATACACCAGCCGATTTCTCGGTTAGTATATGGCTCTTGGCTCTATCTATCGTCATTATATCATTTTGTCCTGCTTTTTGCTACTTCTTATGTACGCTGTGTATACATGTCTTATAGTATTTACATGCCGGTGTGCAGGCCTTATCAGGTTCATATGCACATCTTATGGGTTCTATTGGTTTTACTCCGCTGTAAGTCCTGCTGTTCAACTGCTGCCTCCTAAATTAATCTTCGAACCGGGCATATATCACAATGTTCTTCTCCCATTCTATTATATGCCTCGTCATCCGTTGCCAGCGGATACTGCGATGGCCATTTGCAATATTCATCACATATCCTGTCATGGATATCTTCAAGAATCTGTGGAAGAGACATGTCTTCTGGTTTCTCGTAGTGTTTCATCCCTGTTATCTCCTTTCTCGTAACCCATACACTTTATCGGTCTGCTTGGTCTACCGCATTTTTCGTAATATTTACAGTTTAAGCATTCATTTCTGTTCATTGTGTTTCGTCCTCTTTTGTTTTGTACTGCTGCACCACTGCTCCTGTATGTCATCATCAGTCTTATCATGGTGGCTGATGTCATACCACATGAACGCTATTTCTGTCAGACCGATTGCGCCGAATACTATCAGTGCGGTGTATACTGCTGTTGTTAAGTCGGTCATTCTACATCACCCCAGTCTAATTTTTGACCGCAATTCCAACAAAACATTGTATTCTGCCGTTCGTTCATGTATTTTTCTAAACATGCATTTCCGCAAGTAGGACATGCATAAGCATATACTCTTATTAACATACCTCTGTACGAATCGGTTTTTCTCGGTTTCTTTGGAATTTGCTTTTCTATTGCTGATATTGCAAATCTAATTGCTTCTAAAACGTTGTAATCAGGGTGTGGCTTCCATCTTTCTTTTAGGTACTCAAAATGTATTCGCAAAAATTCAATTGCTTCACTCGCTTTCATGCTATCCCTCGATTCCCGCAGTTCTGCTGTAAAGTCCTAGTTTTTTCATTTTCTTCACGAAAAGACTCATCTCATATCCTGTAAGCCCAACACAAGTGTTTCCAATCTTCTTTTCGTCCATTAAGTCTCTGTCGTATGACTGTAAGATATGGCGACCTGAAGCTTTATGCCAAATGTCCACGCGCTGCCAATAATCATACTTTGCAATGTAGCGCTCGTATGTCGCACCATACTTATCCTCTCTAGTTTTGTTAAAGCCAATCTCCTTTAACTTTTCGTCTACGCTTTTAAATATTCTCATTCTATTCCTCGCTTTCACTTGCAATCTCTTATTCTCCTTTTCCCATTTTCATCAATGTAAATTTCTTTTTTTCTCCATGTTGGTGGATTCAGTTTTTCTGAATACCAATCAATCATATTGGGATATTTTCTTCTGCTCCAGTTCTTGTACCATATGTAAAGTGCGTACCATGCCATGCTACTTATCCTTTTCTTCCTGAAGCTTATCATGTTTCCTGAGCAACAGCAGGCCTATTACAAACTCTGTTGTTCCAATCAAGGTAAACGTTAAGAGTATCCCATATACTATTAAATCTATTCCTGACATATTATTCCTCACTTTCTAATAATTCAGGATTGTCAAATATGTTGCCGATAACCCCTATTCTGTTTTTCCAAGGGAATGTTGGAGAATACTTTGCAATATCCGTCCAGTGAATTAAAAACGAAGTGTTTTCTACATCATATTCAATTATCCCTATTGATGGTTCTTTTATGTCGTGTATGTCTAATCTTTCAATAATATCATTCTCCCAAATCAGCTTGCCGTTCTTATCTTTCAAGCCTGTGCATTGGCAGATTGTGGTTGAATCTACTTCAATAGCATATATTTCAGCAGTCCACATATTTTCTTCTATATAATGAGCTCTTAATAAATTTTCATTATCGTTTATTAAGAGTACCCATTTTCCTTCAACTTTAAATGGCACTCCTTGCACCCATTCTCCGTTATCAAGTCTTTTTGCCTTGTATAAATATCTGTCCATATTTTCTCCTATTCTGCTTCTGATTGAAGCCAATTAAGTAAATCGCCGTAACTGTCGTGTATTTCCTCTTCTTTCTCTGTGTCAAGATTATAAATCGACTTATAAGGCTCTTCATCCTTTTCAAAATCGCACATGTTATGAAGCCAATCTGCCAGCTCTTCATCCGACATATTCCTTATCCTGTCAGCATTGGTCTGTCTGTCACTTTCTACTATCTCAAAATATTCATCAATGAACTCTAATACAATTTTTAAATTGTATGAGCTGTACCCAATGTTGTAGCCATTCTCACCAACATTTCTGTACTGTACGCTATAATAAGGTTTACTATCTATCATTTCCATGATAATAGACAAGTCGGTTACTCTTTCTTCTTTTACTTTGCTCATTCCAATGCCCTCCACACATCATTAGGTTTATTTATATTCCACACACTAGGTATTGTGTCTTTAACTAGACACAAACCCTTTTCATTTTCAATTTTCCCAAAAGGACAAGTTAGGCAGTCGTTATCCTCGCACACTGTCTTGATTATTTTCAGCGCAGTTAGAATGCTTTTTATCTCTACCACTACTCCGTCAACTTCTTTTTTCATTCTTTCTACCTCTCAATTTATATGGTTTGTATTCACATTTTTCATTTCTTTTCCTGCAATAAACATAATCGTCATCATTTTTCGTATAACAGTGTTGACAAGTTCTGCATTTTTCGAAGAAATTTTCATCTTCCATTTATTCTCCTTTCCATAATTGTTACCTTGTTACGATAAATTTATTGATTAAGTCGTATGGAATATTGTGTTCTCCACTTTCTACTCCAAATCTGACATAATATGTAAGCAATCCATTTTTCTTTTCATAATAATCACAGTAATGTTCTTCTGTTCTTCCATCACGAAAGAAAATTTTAATCATATAACCACTTGTCATGTCATCCTCCTGGGGTAAAGGGAGCTGGGTAAGGGCTCCCTTTGTTAAATGGCTTACAAATCAGTTCTCGTGATATAAATTAATTCGCATGCCGGTTTCTTTCGCGTTTCCGCTGGTGTTTCAACCAAGTCTGTAGGCTTCTGACTCCTGCCAGTAGAAATCCTCTTTGGAGAGAAGTCCTAAAACCTTAAGCTCCGGTTCATAATCCGGTTCCGTGAAGCATATTCCTATGGCCATATCGTCATTGTATGTTAGCAGCCAGTCATCGTGTACCACAAGTGAACACGGTGGTATCTCGTCCTCTGTGCACTTGCATGGCGCTATCATTGCAAGACGCTTATCATTTATCAGACGAGCTCCTTTTGGTGTCTTTGTGACCGAATACACATTATCATTCTGTATAATCTTGATAAGTGATATATAAGCCGGATCTGACTCTTCCGCCATATCCCAGAGCATTGGTTCAAGCTCCATCTCATGCTGTGGACTGCTGCCCTTTTGATATTTGATAAACTCACCCGGCTTCGGTGCCGGTCCGCATACCTTTATGGCAGTTCCAAGGAACTCCTTGTTGACGTATGAAGCATTCGCCTCTATTATCCAGCCAGTGCCATGGAGAATATACATCATCCTTTCCGTGAGACCGAACTTGACGCCCCACGATTTATAATCTGCTTTTAAAACTTTTTCAAACTTGCTGCAATCTATGAACATTCTGATTCTCCTATCCCTGCAATATAAAACATGTCCTGATGCAAGATACATGTGTTAAATCCGTGTCTTTTAACTACTGTGAAGTATTTCATTACCTCAACTATTTCAAGTGTCTCTTGGCCTGTCGGCTCATCGTCCTCGCGCCACGCTGGTCAGCTCGCATTTTGCGATAGTCTACGCGGACGTTTCTCTTGCCCTGTAGATAGTCTATAACCTGCTGCCTTATCTGTTTAAGCGACAAGCCTCCTATTGGCTCTCTGCTCATCCGGTTAAGGTCTTGTGAAAATATATTTACTTTACTCACTTTTTAGGAACCTCCATTTGTCATATTTTCTGTCCCGATCCGCGAAATCAGGATAAAACTCATCCAGATAGCTCTTAAACATCTCAAGCATCTCTTTGCGGTCTCCACTGCTGCCGTTGTCCATCATGTGATGATGGTACCGGCATCCGACTGCTCCGTTCTGCCTGATGCCAAGTCCCATGGATGAGCGTGGTATGTAGTGCATGATATCTGTTATGTCCATCTCAAGGACTGCTGCCGGTGGCATCTTATAACCCGCCTGGCAGAATATGCACTGATAATTGTCTCTTTCCTTGATTGCCACACGTTCTTTTGTGGAAAATTCAAGGTATTTTGTGTACTTTGCCATTTATCCCACCCTTTCTGCCTTCTGCTCTATCGGGAAGTGCCTTATAAGCTCCTTTGTGGCATTGTGATAGCACTGGGTTCTGTCCTCTTCGGTCACTTTTATTACTTCCTTGTCTCTTTTCCGGATTCTGATGGTGTGTTCTCTTCCGGTCTCTTTCAGTGACATTGTGAGGCCATAAAACTTTTGGCGCGGTGAATAGGTTTCGTAAAACAAATCCATGATTGTCTTCATAGTTCCTCCTACAGCGCTTTACGCTGTTCTTCCAGTTCTTTTATCTCATCAAACAGTGGATGTGTGCCCTTGATCAGCTTAAATTCATCATCATCCGGCACAAATCCCATATGTTTTGTCTCCATGACCAGCTTGTAGACCAGCAGGGCATACTCTGTATTAAGCTCATTATTCCATGAGTTGTATATACTTCTGCCGTATGTCAGGTTGTTGTGTATGGCACACAGGATATAAACAGTTACAGGAAGGTTTTGTGCCATGCGTTCCACCTTCTTCTTGTCCTCACCATCATAGTCCTGGTAATGCTCATCTATACAATTACACAGGCTTCTGAATGAGAAACTGCTGAATCCCATCTGCATTCCTATCACTATAAGTGAATTTATGACCTGTAAATCATCTTTTACTGGGATTTTGCCATGCACTGTCATATCTACAAACTCTCCGAAGTGTTCATCAAAGCTCTTTTCTATGCTGTTGAGTCTTGATGTGTTATCTCTAATCCTTGATGCAAGCTCAGAGCTTTTCTTATTGCTCGAATCGTCCTCCTCCGGCTCTTCTATTTTTCTCTTGATTGCTATATAGCTTCCCGGACAGTGGTAAAATACAAGGTCTGATGTGTCCTCTGGAAGCTCCGGGAGCACTGCGTCTTCTAAGTCCCACAGACTTATGCTGTCCACATTCTCATATCCCGGTGTATATCCTCTCATATCGATCTCAGACTGCTGCACTCCCTTTTCTTTGAGCAGGGCTACCAATTCCTCTCCTTTCTTCTCTCTCTGCTTGTCTCGAATATTCTGTTCGATACGGTACTTGAGGTTTTCACTACTTGATGCCTGTGAAAGAATCTTGTTTCTCTCATCCACATCCTCCACTCTCTCCAGCTCATACATATCCTTCAATGTGAGCTGAAATGATTCATCTTTCTCCTTAAGCACTTTCTGATCAAGCTTTGCGATATTCAGACGGCGGTATATGGTGCTCTTTGAGAATCCTGTCTTGTCAGAAAGTGTTTCAACAGTCTCTCCCAGGTCAAGCATGAGCTGGAAGCTCTCGGCCTGTTCATATATCGTGAGGTCATTTCTCTGCATGTTTTCTTCGAGCATCATGGATATCTGCTCATTCTTGGTGAGTCCGTATACTATACGGCACGGTGCTTCACTGATACCGGCAAGCTTTGCCGCTGCTGTTCTGCGGTGTCCTATCAGTGTGGTGTAGCCTTCGTCGCTCCACTTCGTCTCGATCAGCTCCTTGAGCTCATCGGTCGGGTCTTCTGTGTACGCTTCCACGACTGCTGCCATTTCATCCATTGTGAGCCAGTGTCCCGGCATTACTGTAAGGTTCTGCAGTATGCCTCTCTTTTTGATGGAGTCAGCCAGTTCAGTTACATCTCCCACGTCCTTTCGCGGGTTGTCCGGGTGCGGGTATATTGCCGACACCGGTAACATAGTCAGTTCTTCATTTTCCATTTTCTTCCGGTCCTTTCTTCTCGCACTGGTCTTTAAGCCAATTGCTGTATTCATGGTGTTGATTCGTGTATATGTAAAATCGTGTCCCATTGAGTAAAATCAACGTTTTCTGCCATTTGTCGGCATGCTTTACTGGCTCGCCCTTTGAATTTTTCCAGCCTGACTGCTGCCACTTGTGTATCCAATCAAGATCCAGCGCTGATGTAAGGTAACTTGAGTCGGTGTATATGTCTATCTCAATGTCTTTTGTGTTGAGCCTTGAAAGTGCCTGGTTGAGGACTTCAAGCTCTGCCTCGTGACGCGTCACATCCTCAAGATAGACTATGTTGCTCAATGTGGCTTCGATGTCTTTTTTGGTCATATATGACAGAACGTAACCTGCTGCTCCGTCTGTTTTTTTAATTGTTCTGATACCTGAATAGATGTATACGTTAACTTTTTTCATAATGTGTATAATCTGCCTCCCATTGGGGCTTTATGCGGTTTCCGGGGGATTTGCCGTCTGAGATAGTCCGCTGCATGTAGTAGAGGTATGAATAGCCTGTGCACTTGTTGACGCCCACCTTCACGGTGTTCGGCATCACGTAGTAGCCCTTGTCCGGCTTGATGCCATCCTTGAAGAACCTTGCCATGGTCCAGTGTGCGTACTTTTTGCGCTTAGGCTCCGGTCTCACTAGGTTCCTTGAACTGCTCACCTTGCAGAACACCTTCTGCTCTTCCTCTCCGAAGAGATTGAGCTGTCCCTCTATGCCCTTCTTGTCTGGCTTGGCGGTCAGATATTCTGCCACTTCCTTTGCTCCGTCTGAATCATATGGAGCAATGTTTACGTAGTTCTTGCCCGGGACAATCAGATCAGCAATAGTCTTGTGCCATGTGTCCTTTATGAGTGTGTCGATGTTGTCCACACGATTGCAGAGGAAATGTATATGTGGGCCTCCGAACTTGCCTATCTCCATGCGGTTCACCCACTTAAACGGAATGCCCAGCTTCTTGTATAGCTTTCTCATTTCCGTTGTGAATACTTTCCAGTCCCTTTTGATTCTCTCAGCATCCGGTCTTGTCCCTCTTGGGTACTTGAGAGTCACCCATACATCACCTGTACGGAAGTTAGCAAGTATCAGGTATTTCTCTTTCTTTTCCCTCGTCCACTGATTCTGCCTTGCCATCTGCTCGGGAGTAGCTTTTATCTTCTTGGCTCTCCTCTCACCCTTGGCTCCATTCCTTCCTATAAACTTTATCTCAGTCGCTATATAATCTCCCAGGTAATAAGTATCCTGGATGTATGCCATAGTTTTTCCTAACTTTAATACTTTAGAATGTTTTAAATCAGCCTCTGTTCGAGGCCTTGAGCTTTGCTATTTCTGCCTGCAAAACGGCATCAAATGACTCTTCTCTCCTGCGCTTTTTCTTTGTCGCTGTCTCTGTTATGTATGCGGCCGCGCTCTGTCTTTCTAACTGGGAGCGTACTTTTTGTATCCTCTGCAGCAATCTTGCCCGCCCTCCTTATTTCCATTGTCCTTTGGATGCTCTCGCGCTGTCCTTTTTCGATCCATTCAAACCAGAATCCCAAAAGCGCCACGCACACTGATATGAGCATCCCTCCGATAACAAGCATCTGTCCCTGTGGCACCGGGCTGTCTATGCCCATGCTACACAGGAGAAAGAAGCTTATGCCTGTCGTTATTAAAATTTCACCTTTTTTCATGTCCTGTCCTTTCTGTTCGTTTCCAGGCTTGACGGAGCACCGATTTTATGTACAAAATAGGTTTACGTATGTATAGATGGAAGTTTTAGTTTAATTTACAGGAGTTAAATAGCATTTTCGGTGCTCCATCAAGCCCAGAAGTATATTATTTAATTTGTCATTTTTAAGCTTGTCCACTGAGACTGCAGATGCAGTCTATGCCTCCTCCGCAAGTCTCAATGGCACATTTTCTACTTGTTCTATTAGTTTTTGTTCTAATTTTTGCTTCTGTTCCTGTGTCAGATCGTCAAAACGATATATCTGATCATCTTCCAGAGTGTGAACGAATATCCTATATTTGAGTGCTATGGTTATCACCTCCGGTAAATACTATGCTTATACTGCATGTTCACTTGCCTTTTTCTGTTTTCATCCCCGGGCTTGCCGGTTGTATTTTCTATTGAGCCAGCATGTTCTTCACTTCTGCCTTGAGCTCGACAAGACTCGCAAGGTACGCTGCTTCTGTGAGGATTTTTTCTCTCTTGAGTTTCTGATACTGTTCCTCATTCCATTCCTCTCTCGTGTTAGTACAGAAGCTGTTGTATTCTTCCTCTTTCTTGCTGTTCATCTCATCTTCTTTATCTATTTTCTTGAGGATTTTCTCAAGTCTGAGTGATTCTTCCTTTGTCATGGTCTTTTCCTCCCTCTGTATTCTGTGTATTAAATCTTGCCTTTTTCTGCTTTCCAGTCGTATACTCTCCTTACAGGACGTTGCAGCGTCCGAGTAAATATATAAGTGAGGTATTTTTATGTCTTTAACACCTTCTGATGTCATTCAATTAATTGGTATACTGGCATCTCTCATTACAAGCATTATTGCTATAATCATTTCTGTATTAACACTCAAACAAAACTCTAAAACGATTGATGAAACATCACGTCCCTATGTAGCCATATACGCTAAAACCACAAATTTCCAATCGCCACACTATTACTTAGTCGTAAAGAATTTTGGTCAATCCGGAGCAACTATATCTTCAATAAAATGTTCTCCTGATATCGCTCCATTCTCTTTTCGAAGCGACCACATTCCATTTTCCAATTTTGCAGAAACATATATTGCTCCCGGCCAATCATTTATATGCAATGTTAAGGCAAGGGAATTCTGTTCACAGAAAGAAATATTTTATTTCGATATAACTTATATTGGAAATGGAAAGGAATACCATGATACATATCCTATAAATCCAAAAGCAGATGCTGATTTAATACATGTAAGGGCAGCTACTGTTGGTGATGAACTTCGCAGTATCTCATACTCTCTACAGGATTTAATTGAAAAGCAGTTATAACTCGACTCGTTTTTCTTTTACTCTCTCTTTGATCCGATCTGTTATAAACTCAAGTGCTTCTACTGTTTGGGCTTCCTCTGGGAGTCCTTTTTTTATGGTTTCAATTACACTTTCTACAACTAGATTGACTTTATCCTCATCCAAATATGTTGTGTTTGCAGTTTCAAAATCATTTTGAATTATGTTTAGCATATCTCTCTCCTTTCCTCTGCATTCTGTGTATTAAATCTTGCCTTTTTCTTCTTTCAGGTCGTATACTCTCCTTACAGGACGTTGCAGCGCCCGAGTATTGAGGAAGGAGGCATACATATATGGAATTCACAAAAGATACATCAAAAATTCTCACTGCCATATACAAAACCTACCTTGAAAGGCTTAACAATGGCTATTCAAAATCAGATGCCAAATATTTCGAACTTGATTTCTATAAAAATATTCCAGCCTTGTCTTCATGTTCTGAAGATGATGTTATTTATTCAATCGAAGAGCTCTCTGATGTAGGATTCGTAGATGAATATATTTCTGGTGACTTTCAAGTCCAAAATTCATTAATTGCTCATATGGAAAATCGTTTCCAGAAAGAAATTGCCATTGTTACTAAATATCTGGCTGATCTGATAGCCGGTATTGTACCTGGCCTAAAATTCTAATCTATCTTTGGAGCTTCGTATTTTTCAGTCTTTGAAATTGCAAGGCTCCATTTTCTTCCATCAGCTTCAATATTTAAATGACTTATCATTTCAACAGGCTCTCCGTTAATAACAACAAGGCCTTTTTCTGTATCAATGTAAATTGTCTTTAATTTCTTCACAGTCTCACTCTCCTTCCCCCTGCATCCTGTCCAGCAATGTTTCTGCCTGCAATAATGCAGTCTTTAGCTCTTTTACCTCTATGCCAAGCTCCTGTATCTTCTCTTCCAGTGGTACCGGCTCATGGTCTTTCTTGGGGTACTGCTGATATATGCTCTCTGCAGCATGGAGTCCGTACCGGTAAAGGCATTTCACCGCCAACCCCGGTGTGATGGTTCCTTTTCCCTTCACAGTGCATCTGCTCTTGTCCTTGTAGTTGAAAAATATTTTCCACATGGTTTTTCCCTTTCTGTACTCCTTTTTCCGTGCTATAATCGCAGATGAGGAGGTTCTAATAAAAATGAAATTTGATTCAACTATCACTATTACTGTGGTTATAGCAATTAGTGCGATTATCTCGCCTATAATCACTACCCTGCTCAATAATCATCATCTTTATAAAATGCGTAAACTGGATGATGAAACCGAGCTTCGTAAAACATCTTATTTTTACAAGCGTGGGATTTTTGAGGATTATATGCGTTATGCTGGTCAGTGTGTCACTCATGCTACTTCTGATGCTCTTGAGAATTATGGTGCTACTTATGCTCTCGCACTCATTTATTTCCCAGATGAATTGCTTGATAAAATCATTGACATCAACGCATCTCTCAACAGACATCAGTGGGCTAACGCCTTAGTTAAGCTCAATGAACTTTCCCCAGAGCTTCGTAAACAATTACAAAAGCTGTAAGCGCCACGCACACAAACACTACCCATGCTGTGTACATCCTATTTCCTGGTGATATTTTGTTCATAATTGCAATGCACGATATTGCAATTATGTAAACCAGGAGTAAAAGTATTACTTCATACATGATTCTCTCCTGTTCCTACTTCCTCTCCAGCAACGTTCCCTCCTCAAACTACTCTCTTTACTCCGTCTATCTCTATAGACGGTACCAGCAGATATCCTTCATCATTCTCATATACTGCAACAGTTGTTGGATGTCCCAACTCTTTAAGTACTCCTGCCAGAGCTGTGCATGCACCATAGTTGACATGGTTTCTTCCTAAGTCTTTTTCTTTTGCGTAGTAATTGACGGCTTCTGCATTTGAATACAGTTGCTGTCTAAGTTTGCTGTAAAAATCGTTCATGGTCCTTTCCTTTCTTTTCTGCTTACCAAAACTTGCGTTTCCGTAAGTTAGTTAGCAAAAAAAATAAATGTTAGCTTCTCTTTTGGTATGTCCAAGCTCTTAGCTATATCTGTTGCTTCTTTAACTGTAAGGGTTTCTCCTTCCACATTATTGATTTTTCTATTTAATGTAGCCGGATTCATGCCAACTTTCTCAGCTAAACTTGCCTGTGTCATGCCTGTTCTCTTTAGTTGAGCTTTCAGCTCCATGACATTTATCATTTCTAGTTGCTCCTTTCTTCTTGCGTTTCCGTAAGTTTTTTGTATCTTCATAATATCATATATTTTTGTATTGTCAACAATTATTTTTTCGTTTCCGTAAGTTTTTCTTGCTTTTCTGCAAAATTCATTATAATATAAGCATGTAAACAATATATAGAGAAAGGTGGTGTTGACTTATAGGTGTGCAAGATATTATCAAGAAACGTCGGCTTGAACTGGAATTAACGCTAAAAGACGTTGCAAAAGCTCTAGGTGTGTCCGAGGCTACTGTTTCTAGGTATGAAAGCGGTGAAATTCAGAATATGGGTATAGATAAAATAGAATCTCTTTCATCGGTTCTTAGATGTTCTCCTGGCTATCTTATGGGCTGGAGCCGTGAAACAACTGCTGCAATTAGTAATATAGATAAAACAATTCTTGATAAATACCACCAGCTTAATGACAAGGGCAAACAACGGCTTCTGGAGCGTGCCGATGAACTTATTGAACTGGGTTACGTTACAAAAGGGGACGAACTAAAAGAGGCTTAAAATATACTGTTAAGGAAAATATTATAAAATTTAAATAGGGAGGTATTTTATATGTCTTTTTTTTCTAAACTTATTAACTTAGTAAAAAATGATTCTGACTTTAGTGCAGATCCACCAAAACAACAGCATGTGAATATCCATGGATATAATTCTAGAGCTACTCTCTACAAAATGGACACTTTGGAAGAAATCCAAAGTATTCCTGTTCCCACAGCTCCATTCGAACTTAGATGCGATTTTACCGAAAGTATAGAGTATGTTCTTCAACGAAAGGCCACTCAATTTAAACGTGCTGGAGATATGGACTGTGCTATTGCATGTTTGCAAAAGGCTTTAGAAATAATTCCATTTGCTCCAATGACCTATACCGATGTGAATTCACGATTAGAAAAATACCTGAGAATAGCCAGACGTTTTTCTGAAGCTGACTCTATCAAATCTAATGAACCTGTAAATAATGATATAACGAAACATATTAAAACATCTTCAGTGTTATCTCTATCCGAGATGTCCGATATGATAGAAGTAACTGCATCTCCAAGAATATGTGGTGAATGTGCAAAATATCAAAAACGTATATATGCCAAGGGTGGGAAAAAGGGTTTTCCAGATATGAAGATCTTTATTGATTATCTAAATCACAAAACATGTGATTGCAATCTTGCTTTTTATCCCTTCTTCTACGGAACTGATCCTACCTTTACCAAGGCTTCAAATGCCGTTCGATACAGTAACCGTCCATTTATTGATGATAGAACTTCTAGTGAAAAGCAAGAATACAATAACTATATTACAAAACAAAAAACAGATATTAAAGATAGACAAGACTATAATTGGATTTGGGAACATCTTCCAGATATTGCTCCAAAATCATATGGCGGATATCGCAATATGAAAAATCAAAATTCAAAGAATTATCAGAAGCTAGTAGCTATTGCTAAAGAACATGGTTACATAATTTAATAATCGCCCCGGTGCTACCAACACCAAGGCGATGTAACCTGTACTCCGAAGAGTATAAGTCCCAGACAATTTTAAGTTGAAAGTTTGTTTTATTTTTAACATGAATACTTGACAAGACTAATTCATATGCTATAATGTAGCTAATTAGCGAATGACTGCTGTGCGGTCGCAAAATTGGTCTTGGTTTATTCCAAGGCTTTTTTTGCGTTTATGAGGATTATACAATGAATAAACAAATAACTTATACTGACGTATATAGTCAGCTTGAAAAATTAAAATCTCAAAATCTTATAATATCAGATGAGGCTTTTGCTGTTAGTGCTCTTTCGAGATATGGTTATTCTAACTTGATCAAAAGCTATAGAGAACCATACATAATCAGGGACAATGATTCTATATATTATAAGGATGGCATTACTTTTGAACAGATTTTATCTTTATTTATTTTAGATAAGAATTTGCGAAACTCTGTCATGGCCGCTATGCTGGATCTGGAAGAGTGCATTAAAGAAGCTGCTGCCGATGTAATTTCAAAATCATTCGGTACTACCTCTGCAAAATATCTTAATTATAGGAATTATGCTAATAAGAAACGTAGAAAAAAGAGATTTACACTTTCTGAAACTTTAGAAAAGATAAAAAAGGCATTGTATTCAGATAAAGATCCAATACACCACTATATGTCAAAGTATGGTGATGTTCCACCTTGGATACTCTTTAAGGGGGTATATTTTACTACAATTGTTAATTTTGTCGGATTCTTTAAAACTCCTGAGCAAAATGAAATGATATCCCATTTATACCATGACCACTACGATTTTATTTACGATGATTCCATGAAAAAACTTATGATGGATACTCTTTTCATTTGTATTGATTACAGAAATATGTCCGCGCATGGCGGTCGCATTTATAACTATCACAGTCGCAATACCCTGCGAAAAGACGAGATTTTCCATGCGGATTATGGTTTAATGGCCTCTGGTTTTAGTGAATTGCTTTTTATATTAAGTTTGTTATCATACACAACACCTTTTGACCGACTTAATAACGCTCTTCAATATGAACTCAATCGTCACTGCTCCCTTTTTCCTGATGACAGTGAATATCTTTCTAAAGTATTAAATATTGATATTGTTGAAAAGGATTTTGTATATTATAAAGCATCTGGTTCAAAGTATCACACTATTCCATCATGTAGTGGTATGCAGGATGCTATTCAAATTGATATTGAAGAGGCAAAATCTCTTGGTTTGACACCATGTAAAAGATGCTGTAACTAAAAATCGCCCTGGCGCTACCAACACCAAGGCGATGTAACCTATACTCCGAAAAGTAAGGACCAGACACATATATTATACCTTTCGGAGTGGCATTTGTCGAGAGACAGGTGTTATTTTTGTACCCTTTTTTCATATATTTTTAGAAAGGATAGGTGTAATATGGAAAAACTACGCACTGGTGCTCTGTATATCAGAGTCTCAACAGACAAACAGGAAGAGCTATCTCCTGATGCGCAGCGCAGACTTCTTTTGGAATATGCTGCCAAAAATAATATCATACTGTCAAACGAATACATATTTGAGGAGGACGGCATAAGCGGACGTAAGGCAGATAAACGTCCAAACTTTCAGCGCATGATCGGACTGGCCAAATCCAAGGAACATCCTTTTGATGTGATCCTTGTGTGGAAGTTCTCACGATTTGCCCGGAATCAGGAAGAGTCCATTGTATACAAATCTTTGCTCCGAAAGAATAACGTGGAGGTAATAAGTGTGTCTGAACCTCTTGTTGATGGTCCTTTTGGTACTCTCATTGAAAGGATCATTGAATGGATGGACGAATACTACTCTATACGGCTTTCCGGGGAAGTTACAAGAGGCATGACTGAAAATGCTATGCGCGGTAATTTTCAGGCAAGTCCACCCCTCGGATATTCTATTACGGCACACAAAGCAACTCCTGTTATTGTGGAATCAGAGGCTGAAATAGTCCGTATGATTTTCAATCTATACACTGAGCAGGGTTATTCTATCATTGAGATCACACGTCAGCTCAATGCCCTTGGATATAAAACGCGGGCCGGTAAATCTTTTGAAAACCGCGGAATCAAATACATATTGACCAATGAAGTATATACCGGTAAATCTGTTTGGAATAAAAGAGATTCTGCATCACGTCCAAAAGACAAGGCCGAATGGATTATTGCTGACGGAGCACATGAACCAATTATATCTCCTGAACAGTTTCAAAGGGCAAAAGTCCGGCTTGAGTCAAATTATCGCCCACGATACGCAAAGCCAAGTGGCGTATGCTCTCACTGGTTGTCCGGGATTGTCAAATGTTCTGCTTGTGGTCGATCGCTGTCTATTACTCTTGCAGGTGCCAATAAGCAAGGCAAGCGGTACATTTACCTGCAGTGCTATGGATATTTGAAAGGAAAATGTAATGTTTCACATGCTATATCAGAAAAGAAAATAGTTCCTATGGTTCTAGCAGCATTAAAAGATGCTATTAGCTCTGAAAATCTATCGTTCAAGGTTATTAATACAGATTCTCAAAGCAACTATCCTGCTGCTATTGATATTTATCAGAATCAATTGGATGAACTCGCAAAGAAAGAAAAACGTATTAAAATGGCTTATATGGATGGAATCGATACTATCGAAGAGTATCGTAAGAATAAAGAACTTCTTCTGGAAGAGAGAAATAGTATAGAAAATCGAATAAATGCACTCCCGAAACCTGCTGCAAAATCAGACACCACTGCTGCACTCCGCAGCAAAATCAAAACAGTATACGATAGTCTGCTCAATGAAGAGCTCTCTATGCAAACACGCAATGATTTATTGAAATCCGTAGTGGAAAAAATCGTGTTTAATAAAAAAGAGGCCACTATTGATGTTTACTTTTATACCTCCAACCCCTTGTAAATACTGGGGTTGGAGAGAGTTTATACGCAAACGCAATCTGGTCATCCAGCTCGGACAGGAGACCTTCTGTCCGTCACAGTACTGCGTCAGAATCGGCTGCTTCACATTAGGTCTCGACAGATAGTTTTCAAACATTTCATTTACTATCAGCGAGATATTGTCATATATATTTCTGCCATAGATGAATTTGTGGTCATATGCCGTGGACGAAGTAATATTAAAATTATAGCCCTTTCCCCGATAGAACTCCGTGTATATCCTGTTTAACGTGAATGACATAATCGCAAGCACATTTGCCCTTATAGTGGCATCAGGCCAGGTCGCATATATCTCACTGGAAGCTACATTTTTGATGTAATCCTTATATCTGACATAATAATTTGCCGCTGTGGAATCCGATGGTGCCCCATCATGCACAATAACATATTCCGGAATCACAACACGATTAAGTACAATCTCACCGGTCTCAGCAACCGGCATAATCTCCGGCTCAGGTATCTTGGCAGGATAATCACCGTAAAGTGTATGTGCCGGAATAACAATATTGTCCACATCATTTCCCGGTGCATCAAGTACTTCCAGCTCAATATCCTGTATTGAAAGTCTGTCGGGCATCACCTCAACGCCCGAAACCGTGATATTTCTGTATCCGTTAGCCGAAACAGTTACCGTCACCTCCGAATACGGCTGTGACTCACTGGGCGACATAGAATACTCAAGTGGCGGAGTGGCAATCTCAACTGCCTCTATGCTTCCCGATTCGTTGGTATCAGTTTCCTCTATCTTCCCCTGCGGATCCCCGGAATAGCTGACTGACACCCTTGCATCCGCAACCGGCGTCCCCATGTTTTTCTGTCGTACTCTCACCTGAAGCCGCCCTTCATCAATTGACTCCTGTTGTAAAATGTGCAGATTTTTCATGAATATTATTACCTTAATATCTTTTTACAATAATATGCACAAAGTGCAACGCATATGATATAATGAGCGTAGGCAACGAGCAGTGCCAAATTGAAAATATATAAAAATGCCAGCTTGCTGAGCACTTTTTATATATTTTTAATTTGATAGGGCGACTGCCCGTACAGTCAGGAAAATCTCAGATTTTTCTGACTTGCACTGCGTATGACACACTTAGCAGCATTTGTCAATTTTATTAATATTCAGGAGGAAAATTATGCATACATTTCAACCATATCCCATCGACATGCTCGATATCAATCCATTCACCAAGCTCAGTAATGAGTGGGCTCTCGTGACAGCCGGCGACAAGGAAAAATCAAACACCATGACTGTTTCATGGGGTGGAACCGGTGTCCTCTGGGGCAAAAATGTCGTATTTATTTTTATCAGGGAATCAAGATATACTAAGGATTTCATAGACAATGGTGAGTTTTTCTCACTTTCTTTCCTTAGCGAGAAATACCGCGATGCCTTAAAATACTGTGGTGCTCACTCAGGACGCGGCGAAGACAAATGGTCAAAGGCCGGTCTGACTCCTGCTACACGCCATGGCATACCATATCCGGATGAGGCAAATCTCGTATTCCTCTGTCGCAAGATGGCTGCTGTGCCTATTGAAGAGGCTTCATTTACAGACAAAGCCATTATGCGTCAATGGTACGGCGATCACGATATGCACACTATGTATGTTGGTGAAATTATTGAGGTTGCGGCTCGCTAATTTTATTGCAATATTACGGAATGAGGTCAGCATATGTATGTTTGTGCGCTCAATACTACGGGACGAGAAGAACCCTAATATATATTTATGTGCTTAAAACTACGTGGCTAAGATAATTCTAACAATATCTAAGTCACTTCGTAATCGCTTATAAATACATATTAGGGTTCTTCCCGTCCTGTACTCTATGTTAATATTACACTAATTTAACCATTGTGCAACAACACATACAAATTGTCCTCGCATTACTGTCACAAGATTCTATATAATCTAGCGGCAGCCGGTACTCATAGCTTCAATAGCCACGGCACCACCGCGCACAACTGAGATATGCTTATACTGTGACTTGAGCAGGGCTATAAGATCATCATTGCGGTGCTCTGTGAGCTTGCTCTCTAAGATCACGCTGTCGGCATTCTTGTCCACAACATCAATATTAAAAACCTGCGCTGTCTGGAAGATATCGGTGATTTCCTCGCGGGTGAGCTTTGATACCCTGACATAGAGTATTTCCTTCATATGCAGAGGCACATCAGTCAGGTCAATAACCTTGATGACCTCGACCATTCTGTTGAGCTGCTTTTTTATCTGCTCAAAGGTAATATCATCACTTGTAACGCAAATAGTCATTCTGGAAATAGTCTCATCCTCTGTGGTTCCAACCGTAAGAGACTGTAAATTGTAGGATTTTGCAGAGAAAAGTCCTGAAACCTTTGCTAAAACACCGACCTCATTCTCCACATAAAGTGCAATCCATCTGTTTTTCATTTCAATATTATTCATCTTCTGCATCTCCTACTTTAAAATCATTTCGCTCATAGGATTTCCGCTCTTGACCATTGGAAGAACAATCTCATCCGTAGCTATCATAAACTCAATAATTACAGGTACATCCTTATATTTCTTTGCCTCTGCAAAGGCTGCATCAATATCCTCTTCCTTTTCCACGCGGATTCCGTGTCCACCATAGCTTTCAACAAGCTTGAGAAAATCCGGTGTGTATGGCGGACATGCCTCGTTTGGTCCCTTGCACTCATCCGGGCAGCCCTTTCTTCTTCGAAGGCAGGTTGCAGAATAACGCTTGCCATAGAAAAGCTGCTGCATCTGGCGCACCATGCCCAGATAGTAGTTGTTGAGCACGCATATGGTCACTCCCGCTCCCTGTACAACTGAGGTGGCAAGCTCCTGTATATTCATCTGAAGTCCACCGTCACCGCTTATGCATACAACATCCTTGTCAGGATTTGCAATCTTTGCACCTATTGCTGCCGGAAGACCAAAGCCCATGGTTCCAAGACCTCCCGATGTAAGAAGCTGGCTGTTGCTGTCAAGCTCTAAGTACTGTGTAGCCCACATCTGATGCTGACCTACATCTGTAACGTAGATTGCATCCTTATAGTTCTTATTGATATGCTCCATAATCATCTGAGGTGTCATACCCTTGTCTCTTCTCATGCCAAGAGGATTTTCCTCATCCCATGCCTTAATCTGCTCCTGCCACTCAGCAGTCTTTTTCGGCTCAGCCCACTCGTTTAACTTGTCGAGCGCCACATTGGCATCTGCAACGATAGGCACATCAACCACTACATTTCGTGAAATAGATGCAGTATCCACATCAATATGTACAATCTTTGCCTTTGGAGCGAACTCATTTAAGTCACCGGTTATTCTGTCATTAAATCGTGTACCTATTGAAAAAAGTAAATCACACTCACTTACTGCCTTGTTTGCCGCATATTTGCCATGCATACCACAGTTTCCCACATAAAGCGGATGAGTGGTAGGTATAGCTCCCTTACCCATTATTGTAGTGACAACAGGCACATTCTCTGCCTCCACAAAACGGCGCAGGTTTTCATTGGCTCTTGCAACATTTATACCACCTCCTGCAAGGATAAGCGGTTTTTTGGCACTCTTTAACATCTTGTAGGCGCGCTTAAGCTGTCCGACATGTACTGTATCATTTACACGATAGCCTCTGATTTCCACCTTGTCCGGATACTCTGCCGGACCGGATGCAGTCTGTATATCCTTTGGCAAGTCAATCAGTACAGGGCCCGGCTTTCCGGTCCTTGCAATATGAAATGCCATCTTTATGATTTTTCCAAGTTCCTTTCTGTCACGGACTGTAACAGAATACTTTGTGATATTTCTGGTGATTCCGACTATATCCACTTCCTGAAAGGCATCATTTCCGATAAGTGGAAGCGGTACCTGCCCTGTAAAGCACACAAGCGGCACATTGTCATAATGCGCATCTGCAAGACCTGTAACTGTATTGGTAGCACCGGGACCGCTTGTCACAAGGCAGACACCCACCTTGCCTGTAGACTTGGCATAGCCCTCAGCCTCATGAATCAGGCCCTGCTCATGTCTGGGCAGAACCAGATTGATTGAATTAGTCTTGTATAACTCATCGAATAAATCTGTAACTGTTCCTCCCGGATAGGCAAAAATAGTATCTACGCCTTCCTCCTCCAATGCTTTTACAAATAATTTTCTTCCTGTGATGTCCATACTGCTGTCATCCTCGTTTCTATTTAATAGTTTATTTTACTTTCTCATATCGAAGGAAATAAAACTCCAAATCAAAGTATGTCTGCTCTTCGCTGTCTCCCGTAATCTGCCACTCAGGCTTCTCGTCAAGATTTGGAAAATATGCATCCGCATCATACTCGAAGTCCACCTTTGTGATGTGGGCTACATCGCATTCATCCACGAGCTGCTCATAAATTTTCTGTCCACCAATGATATAAATATCCTCAGAATTGTATTTTTCAAGCTCCTTGTGAAGCTCATCAAGTGAGTGAACCACGACAGCGCCCTCCACCTCATAGGATGGGTTATGTGTGAGCACTATGTTGGTTCTGTTCTTAAGAGGTCTGCTGTTTGGAAAGCTCTCAAGTGTCTTTCTGCCCATGACTACAACCTTTCCTGTAGTCATCTCGCGGAAAAACTTCTGATCCATAGGTATCCGAACGAGCAACTGGTTGTTTTTTCCAATTGCCCAGTTATTGTCAACTGCTGCTATTAAATTCATGATTTTCTCCCTGTTGTAATCGTTGCTGTTCACACAAAAGTAGTGAACAATAACCTTCTTATAACTGCTTCATATCCACATTCTTTAAACCGCAATAGGTATATCCTTAATCTGCTCACCTGTCACATAGTCTGTTATCTTGATATCATCCGTCGTAAACTGATAGAAATCCTTTATGTCAGGATTGAGCCAGAACTTTGGAGCATCGTACTGTGGTCTCTCAATCAGCTCCTTCACAATTGGCACATGCCTGTCGTAAATGTGTGCATCTGCAATCACGTGCACCAGCTCTCCGACTCTCATATCACACACCTGCGCCAGCATATGCATAAGCACCGCATACTGGCATACATTCCAATTGTTCGCCGCAAGCACATCCTGTGAGCGCTGGTTTAAGATACCATTTAATGTGAGCCTGTCATCACCCTTTTTCTGTGTCACGTTGAAAGTCATGCTGTATGCGCACGGATACAGATTCATCTCATGCAGATCCTGATGCACATATATATTGGTAAGTATTCTTCTTGAAAAAGGTGTATGCTTCAAATCATAGATGACTCTGTCCACCTGATCCATCATGCCTTCCTTATACTGATGCTTTACACCAAGCTGATATCCGTAGGCCTTGCCGATTGAACCATCCTCATCTGCCCACTCATCCCATACATGGCTTTTTAAATCATGGATATTGTTGGATTTCTTCTGCCATATCCAAAGAAGCTCATCCGTTGCACTCTTGATATATGTCTTTCTTAAAGTGATAGCCGGAAACTCCTTTGACAAATCATATCTGTTGACGACACCAAACTTCTTTATTGTATAGGCGCTTGTGCCGTCCTCCCAGTGGGGACGCACCAGCTCTCCCTCAGTGCTTGTGCCATTTTCCAGAATATCCTGACACATCGCTACAAAAACTTTATCTGCATAACTCATATTATCTGCTCCCTAATCATAAGTATTCAACCGATACAATTACCCGTTTACTGTCTATTGTATCTAATTATCAATTTTTTTTCAATATATTCAATATGCAAATTCAAATGATTTTTTTAGCTTTTTTCTTCATAAATTATTTAAGTTTTTTATTATTCTTTTCGATTAAGGACACAATTTGGACAAATTTATTTAGTATAGTAAGACTCGTAAAGGAGATACACCTTTACAAATTCCCTTTTTTAAACATTTTTTCATAAACTAAACTCCTCGAAAAGAAGCCGCTTCCCTCGGCTTCTTTTCACGTTATGGGGGTTTACATTTCAGGCTTTTTCCCATATTATGATTAAAGGATCAAAAGGTAGAGTCAGATTACGCAAATGCGTAGCATGCAGTAATCTGATTAATCATAAATGAGGAGATTCACAATCACATGAAATTTTTTCTCGCACCGATGCAAGGGCTGACCGGATATACAGTAAGAAACGCATTCCACCACAATTTTGACTACATAGACAAATACTACACACCATTCATCCCTGCCGCAAAGCGCATGAATGCCAAGATAAAAAGAGACATAGACCCGGTAAACAACGACGGAATCACTCTAATACCGCAGGCCATGTCTATAGTGGCAGACGAGGTCATCGACCTGCACAGGCAGCTTGTTCCTTACGGATATGATGAGATAAATGTAAATCTCGGCTGTCCGTCAGGCACCGTCGTATCCAAGAAACGAGGCTCCGGCATACTCGCATATCCTGATATGCTGGATAGCTTCCTCGATGAGCTGTATACAAAAGCTGATTTTCCTGTTTCAATAAAAACCCGCGTGGGCTTTAACGATGATGAGCTATGGCCCAAGCTTATCGAAATATACAGTAAATATCCGATAAGTGAGCTTACCGTGCATCCGAGAGTCCAGAAGGATTTTTATAAAAATACGCCGCGCATGGATGACTTCGCCCTCGCCATGCAGAAAATAAATCCTGATAAAACAACACTCTGCTACAACGGAGATATCACTGATACTAATAGTTTTAATGCCCTAACCGACTGCTTCCCTGATATTGATGAAATCATGATAGGCCGCGGACTGTTTGCAAATCCTGCTCTTATCGCAGAGCTTAAGGGTATAAGCATGGATAAAGCCGAGCTTCGCGAGCGCTTAAAGAACTGGCATGATGAGATTTTATCCGGTTATCTGTCCATCTTTTCCGGTGAAAAGGATGCCATTTTCCGCATGAAGGAAATCTGGGCATATATGCATGGGCTGTTTTCTGACTCTGAAAAGCTCTGGAAGAAAATTAAAAAATGCCAGACGCTTAATGACTATAAGTCAATCGTTCGAATGGCATTTGATGCTTTTTAAAATATAAACACTTTACTTTCTTGCAATTCTGTGAAGCTGTGGCCTTATGGTGATATCTGTCATCACAAGGCCTTCTCTTTGCCCCAAAACATAAAGCACTGCGTCTGCAACCTCATTTGGCTGTATTCTTGCAGCTTCATTTTCATCCACTGTAAAATCAGCATTCCTGTACAGATTGGTATCGGTCATATCAGGCTCTAAATTTACCACACGCACACCGTACTTTCTCGCCTCCTCAAACAGGCTGTGGGAAAAGCTCGTAAGCCCTGCCTTTGTGGCACCATAGGCACAGCCGTGCGGATTCGTCTTTTCAGCAGTGATTGATGAGATATTTATTATTGTTCCTTTGTTTTTCTTTAAATCGCGAAGCAACAAATTTGTGATAATCATCGGTGCCTCAAGATTTGTCCTCACCATCTGTGATATTTTTACAGGATTAAGTTCCTCATGAAGCGCGTAAAATCCGACGCCTGCATTGTTTATGAGAAGTGATATGTCATGATTTTTATTAATTTCTTTTATTGTCTTGATGAGCTTTGCGGTATCGGTAATATCGCATACTATACTCTCTATCCCTGCGATATCATCACTTTGATTGAAGCTTCTGCCTATTCCGTAAACCAGCCAGCCATTCGCTGCAAGCTGCCTGCATATAGCTTTTCCGATGCCGGAAGACGCCCCGGTTACAATTGCTTTGTTCATCTGATTGCTCCTTTATACTATGTGTATATATTGAAAATGTATTGCAATAATATCACTTCCACATAAATATCCTGTCCTTATCCACATATTCGGATACAGCCTGTATCATAAACTCTTCCATATCACTTCGTATGTTTTCCGGATACTGGTAATACCCATTCACATTGTTGTATGGAAAATTCACCACAGCACTACAAGGCATGTCCTTTCGCATTTTCTTCAGATAATCCTGCGATATGCGGAAGCTTCCGATACTCACATCCCACAGCTTAGAACCGTCTATCTTTGAAAATACGTCATCAACCAGCCTGCTGTATTCACCTCTCCAGTCCTTGCAGTATATCATCGGATCAAAGCACAGTCGCACTGGAAATCCACTATCCATAGCACATTTTGCTGCCTGAATCCGCTCCATAGGTGCGGACGCAAAATGCTCATACTCTGCTGCAACCCTTTGAGGCGAAACTGTATAGGCAATAATTACCCTGTCACAGGCTTCGTAATTGCTCCACAAATCACACCTGCCACTCTTGGTGCGGATTTCAATTGTAAGATTCTCATGCTTTTTTGTAAAAGCAATCCATTCCCTCACAAAGCCGGTAAGCGACTCTATGGCCACGAGGTCTGCATCATATGACACGCAAAGATATATGCTTTTTTGCGCCAGAAGTGCTTCAAGCTCCGCAAAAATATCCTCCAGATTTACAAACACCACAAGATTACCAGACGGATACATGCCCTTTAAATAGCAGTATTCGCAGTCAAATATGCAGTTCATCATGCATGAGCAATAGTAGAAATTCTCATTTCCAAAGCTCTGACACACTGGTGCACCTTCATATATGCAACCGCTTGTATTCTCTGCCAGAATGAGCGCCTTGGCATTGCTTTGAGCAGAAATACTCTGCTTTTTGCGGCAGAAAACATCCTTGTAGTGGTCAATTTCTATGACTGTTGTATTATTCAGCTTTTCTAAAATCTGCTTTGTACGTGGATGCTCGGCCACGCCTTTTTCCACATATACATGTGAAAACATTTTATTGTATTGGCACATTTGACATTTCCTTCTTACAACAATCTCTGTTTCAATTCAAACAGACATTTCTTTCCTTCACGCTTGCTCTCACACGGCAGCAAGCCATTTGTATAGTACTCATCCAGAACAGCTTTATAATCTATACCACTTAGTCTGCAATACTTTATAAGCTGTGCAAGCTGATCTCCCATTACCTTGGAACAGCGCATATCGCTGGTCAGCCTGTCAATATTCCAAGCGGATTTAGTATCATCTGTCGCATTGCCGTCTGCCATATTTTCGCCCTTAGTCTTATCATCTATTGAAGTTTTATTACCACCTACACTTAAAAGTATATCAATATAGCCACATATTTTGTCTTCCTGCAAAGCAAAAAGCTCTGTGATTTTCGACTGGTCAATTCTCTCACCGGCATCTGAAACAAGCTTTATAAAATGCATACGATGCGGTCCCACGAAAAAAGCTGCTGCCTGATAAACGGCGGCTGCCTCCATATCATATACAACCGAATCGCACCCTTCATTAAGCACCCTTGCGACCGTTACTATTTCACACTCCCTGAAATTTGCTTTCATCAGCATATCTGGGTAAAATGTACGCCCTGTCATCTGCTCAGTGAGCTTGTTTCCCAGAAATATACTGCCCAAACAGATATCACTGCTAAAACCAGCGCCACACCCCACATTCAAAATCTCATCATCCGGTGAAATCCCATACGCACCACCGATATCTGAAACCGCTGCCGCCGCATTGATTTCTCCTACGCCTGTTATCACAAGCCTGATACTCTCATTTGCAAACACATCAAATCTCACCATTTCAGGGCTTTTTTCCTTTTTTAAGCCATAGTGGTCTATTATATTTTTTGCCTCAGCATAAAAAGCGCTAAATATATAAATCATAGATAATTCCTTCAAATCTTCTCTGCATACATCAACAGGATTTATCTCTCAAGCTCCTTTAAAAGCCTTGTCCTGTTGCTTCCAACCATGAGCTTTTCATTGTAGATATCAAATTTTTCACACTCGTTCTCAGCTAAAAAGCTGCTGATTTCCGGTGTGATGGTCAGCTCTGTAACAAAGACAAGCATCTCCTGGCCGTCCGAGAATACATCCTCCACAAAATCAAATGCGTGGTTTAGCTTCTCTCCTGCCGCATCCTCCATAGTTGAAAGCTTCTCTGATTCTTCGGTAAAATCATCCATCACCGTATCAAAATCCCCTTTTATATGCCTTAATACATCCTGTCTGATGTAATACTCCTTTGGCAAAATAAGAGAGCTCTCCTTCAATATCTCCATATTCTTTGAAAACTGCTCCACAGCACTGTTGTACAGCGCATGCTGCTCTTCATGGCTTCTTTGTGACTTTCTGTATTCCTTCAAAAACTCATACCATAGCTGCACCATTTTCCGCTCTCTGGCCACATCCGAAAAAACAACTGTCAGTCCGCTTAAAAGCAGATTCACCACAGTGATTCTCTCATCAAAATCAGCATCAAACACACGTTTATATACTGACTTTTTCACATTTCCGGACAATATATCGCTTATACCGTAATCCTCATTGTATTTTCTGTAGATTTCCAGATATGCGTACACATCCTCTGCTATATCAGGATGGTGGATAAACTCACCTATTACATCCTCCGTGACTGCAAGTTCTCCCGCCTCGTACACCTTAAGCAGGCTGCTTAAATCCTCCCAGCCTCTTGCCGTGACGAAATTCATACCGTCCACGTCAGTTTCCACCCTGTAAAAATTGTTTGGGTGAAGCTCAAGATAGCTTAAAAGTGCATCATGGATATGCACATCTCTGGCATATTCCTTCCACACCTGATAGTCCGCTTCTATCGATATATATCTGACACGGTCGAGCGTAACCATATCAAAATCGCGCACTGATTTATTGTACTCAGGCGGATTTCCTGCCGCAACAATCACCCAGCCCTTGGGAACAGCCTGATTGCCAAAGGTCTTGCACTGCAAAAACTGAAGCATCGTAGGCGCAAGTGTCTCGGACACGCAGTTTATCTCATCAATAAAAAGTATGCCCTCCTTAAGCCCTGTTGCTTCCATCTTTTCATAGACGCTGGCTATAATCTCACTCATCGTGTATTCCGTGACGGAATAGCTCTTTCCGTCATACTCACGCTCCTTTATAAACGGCAGTCCTACCGCTGACTGGCGCGTGTGATGCGTGATGGTATATGCCACAAGACCTATTTTGCACTCTCTTGCAATCTGCTCCATAATCTGTGTCTTGCCTACGCCGGGCGGTCCGATTAAGAGCATCGGTCTCTGCCTTATCTGCGGTATCACGTACTCTCCATGTGCATCCTTTGACAGGTATGCTTTCACTGTATTTTTCACTTCGTTTTTTGCCTGTTTTATATTCATATTGTTTCCTCCAGCTCCACCTGCATCGCCCATGGCGGCACCTCATTACCCTCATATGCACCAACCGACACAAATGCGCATTTGTACGATGGACACTTTGCCGGGAAAATTCCCTTGCCATCAGTAAAATATATAAGTCCGCACATGTTCTTAAGCTCTCCCTTATCCAGAAGGTCTCTCACATACGAAAATGCCGGTCTGAAATCTGTGCCTCCGCCTCCTACGAGCGTAAACTTGTTTAAAAGCGGCTTAATCTGCTTTTCATCTGTAATTTCCTCGTCCGTCTTTACGCTGTCATCACACTGTATGATGCGTATTTTATTCCTGACAAAAAAGCTGTCCGACTCCGTGAGAATTGTAAAGGTCTCCTGTAAAAAGTGCTCCACCAGCTCCCCGCTCACAGAATAGCTCGTATCAAGCACTATGACAAAATCCCTTATCTTGTATGTCTCCCTCGTTTCAAGAGGCTCAATGAGCGGCATATTGCCGTAAAGCGAAAGTCCATACGCGTAATACCCCATATCAAAGGAATCGTAATCTGCGTGCACCTCCTCACGAAGCACTGCAAACCTGCGCAGAAACTCCTTGTAGCTTCGTCTGCTTCTTTTCGCGGACAGTTCCCTCATCATTACCTGCTCGCCCTCAGATTCACTGTCCTTTGAATGTTTTTTCTCCATGCGTGTCTGTCTGGATATTTTCTGCCACTGCTTTTGAGCCTCGGATGAGCTTAATGGCATAGCATTGTCTTTTTTCTCCTGCGGCCAAAGGGCGTGGTCATCTGTGTAAAATTCCCGTACCAGAAGTGCAAGCTCATTTTTATCCTTTGTGTTTGCAATATCATCTATATCAGTGATTTCTTCAGCCTTTATTTCTGCATACTGCTTATATAGCCATGCGTACAAGGCTCCGGGAGCAATCACGACATGCTCTTTTTTAAGCCTCTCATACGTGGTTTTTCTTATATAACTTAGAATACGCTTTGTGCTTTTCTTTTCCATTGTATCAATCGTGTACTCAACCATTATATCACATGCTGTATTCCACAGGAATTCATCCCTCTCACCTTTAGTCCACAGGTGAAAAAACAGACAGTGCAGCACACTGTGCAGATAAGCCCGGTTCAGATACATGCCATTTTTCTTAAATATATCAATCAGCCTGATTGGATTGTAATAAATATATGTGCCGTCAGTTGCCATGGAGTAAAGCTGCTCGTTCACTTTTGGTGAAAGAGCCGAGAGCGCCAGCTTCATAAAAGGCATGTCGAGATACAACTCGCACTGTATTTCATCTATTATTTTCTGTGACATTTCCTCCTGCCACTCTGAATCTGTCTGGACATGTTTTTTCATGAAGCGGCCTCCTTTCCCATATACTTCACAAACCCTATTATTCTGCTGCAATATTTTCAGAGTTTATTATACTATAGTAACCTTATTTTCTCAATAAAATGTAATTCACAAACAATATCTTAAACAGTGTATTTTATTACACTATACACATTCAATAATTATACTCTCACATTTATCATACCCGAGCTGTGAGCTGTTCAGGCAAAACGTATAATTAGCAGCTTTTCCCCATTTCTGATCCGTGTAAAAATTATAATTTGTCATACGCCTTTTATCTATGTCATTTATCATTTTTACTGCATCAGCTTCTGAAGTATTATGCAGCTTACAGATACGCTGTATTTTTTCCGGCATATCCCCATGGATATACACATTCAATACATCATCTCTGTCTTTCAAAATATAATCAGCATTTCTTCCAATAATCACACATGGCTCTTTTTCTGCCAAATCCAAAATCACTTTTCTCTGTGCCTCATATACCATATCTTCTACTGATTTTCCTGTAATATCACGACCGGTAAATGCATATGCAAAAATCCCTTTCTTTGGGGACAGCTCAGCATTTTCCTTAATATACTCCGGTGCCATTCCTGACTCTTTTGCAATCTGTCCAATTATTTCCTTGTCATAATATTTAATTCCAAGTTTCTTTGCGACTTCTTCTCCGATAAAACGTCCGCCACTTCCAAACTCTCGGCTTATCGTAATGATTCTTTTTGTCATGGCTTATGCCTCCTTAATTTAAGCTTTCCACTTTATTTTTATTGATTCTCTTTAAAAATAAATATCCTACAATACAAGCAGTCACCTCCGTGATTGGAAATGCCCACCAGATCAGCGAAACTCCAATATGTCCGCTTCTTACAAAAAATGAGAAGATGCCTGTCAAAGGTAATATAATTATAAGCTGTCTGAGCAGTGAAATCACAAGCGATTCCATACCACCATCAAGCGCCTGGTAAATACCCTGATATGCCACATTTATTCCGGCAAAAATAAAGCTGATGGAAATAATTCTCATTGCCCCGATAAAATATTCTCTTGATGCTCCTGCATTGAACAAAGCAGCAAATTCTCCCGGGAAAATTTCTGTAATCGCTACTCCTATGACCATAAGCACAATCGTATAAAGCAATCCATACCTGATGCCATCCTTAATTCTCTTTTTGCTGTGCATTCCATATGAAAAAGCTATAATTGGTGTAATTGCATCCCTCAGTCCGAATGCAAGGAACAATACAAACTGCTGCACCTTATAAAACAAACCATATGCAGTCTGCGCCGAAGGACTAAATTTCAAAATAAGATTCATCACATAAACCATAATTGACATCAGAGCCTGTGCAATAATAGCCGGAAGTCCAATTGCATAAATTTCCTTGATTATTCCTCCATCAGGCTTCATATACTTTGTATCATGCTCAAATTCCCTGTTCAGCTTCATATGAAACACAAACAGCAGTATTGCAGACACAACCTGACCGATAACAGTTGCATATGCGGCGCCCTTAACTCCCATTTCCGGAACCGGTCCAATACCATAGATCATAATAGGATCAAGAATAATATTTACCACTGCTCCAACTACCTGACCAATTGTAGAATAAAGAGAACGTCCGGTTGCCTGCAGCAGCTTTTCAAATAGTGAAAAGAAAATAATTCCAAATGAAATCACACAGCATATTCTCAAGTAATTTGTTCCCATTGAAATAACTTGAGGATCAACGGTCTGTGATGAAATATAAGCTTTAACCCCAAAAATTCCAAACAACAGGCATACTATATAAATTATTGCACCAAGAAATAAACTGTTTCCTGCAACCTTTGCAGCTTTTTTACTATTTCCCTGACCAAGTGTTCTTGCAAGAAGTGCATTGGTTCCCACTCCTGTTCCAATTCCAACTGCTACCATAAGCATCTGAACCGGAAATACCAGTGTCAGCGCATTAAGTGCTGCCTCACTTCCTGACCTCATATTTCCCACAAAGGCGCTGTCTACAATATTGTAAACTGCCTGCAATGCCATAGATAAAATCATCGGTATTCCCATCTGTACCATGAGCTTATTTACCGGCATGTCCTTCATCTTGTTACTTTCTGCCATCTTAACTTATTCCTCCTTTTCTGCATAAAAAAAGTGCGCTCTTATCTCATAAGCTGGACTTACGCTGATAAGCTACACACTTTATAATGCACTATATATTTTAATGATGTGCGACAGCAGGTGCACAAAAAAACGAGCAGCTAAACTGGATTTACGCTAGTCTGCTACTCGTTCATAGGCTATTATATTTTTATTTTTGAAAAAAGTCAAATAATTTTTAGTAATAACATAACCTTTGCATTTACACTTAAATTTAAAATTCAAACCGCCTCTTCCTGGATACCGACAGATTTTCCTTCTTAAATCTATGCAAAATCACACTGCCCTCACTCCATTCATCCTGTGCTGCAAGTGCAATCATATCAGTAACAGCCAGGACATCTGCGATAAAATTCTCCTCACCATCTTTAAGCTCCAGAAAACTCTGCAGCAAACCCGAATCCCTTTTTCTTATGATAAGCTCAGACAGCCTTTTTTTATGATTGACAATATACTCCAAAAACTGCTGCCTAGCTTCTTTTGAAAGATCATACGCATAAATAAGTCTGTAAAAAGCCATATCTAAAAGGTCATCCTCACTCTCCTGCGCAATCGCCTCTGAAAATATTTCATCATACTGCTTCCACACAAACACGCGGTCCATAAAAGCCTGTCTGGCGCGAAAGCCTTCTCCGTTCATGTTCAGCTTAAAAATATGAGCAGGACCAATCTCATCATATGTCTGGTCGTACTCGAAAAAACATGCCTGCGCAATCGCATTTCCATCGCTGTCAGCCCATCTAACCCTCACAAGAGTGCTTATCTGTGAAAGAATCTGCTTAAGACACGACTTATCCTTCGGTGAGCCTCTCATCACAAGCATATAAAGTTTTGTGCAGTTCATGAAAGCGTCACCATCCACATCACATATGTCGGATGGCAGCTCAAGCACAGACAGCCTTGAACAATTGTAAAAGCACAGCCTGCCAATCTTTTGCATTCCGTCCGGCAATATGACCCTCTCGATATAATCATCACACAGCTCCGTCATATCAGGACGCAGAATATCATCAATCCCAAGCTCTGTTTTCAATTTTTCAGGCATGCTCTTGAAAGAAAAGCAATACTCCGCAAGCTCCGTCACTCTCATGCCGTCAAGCATATCCGGCACCACACACACCGGATTTTTCCCATACATATGAAGAAGCCTAATGCAATCATCATTAAGCCTCTCATATACACATATATAATTATCGTTTATTTCAACTTCTATATTTGTCATCGCTATCTTTAATTCTATGTTTTATTACTATATTGTGTTAATTTTGTGCATTAGATATATCTACGTAAAAATTTATCCAACCTTCAATAATTCATCTATCGTATTCTTAAAATCATAAAACAAATCAATATATTTTTCAACAATTGTATTACAATGTGTCCTTACAACCTCACAATCATAGTCATGTGCAAGTTCATTTCTGACCTTAAGCATATCCATCCACACATCATCAGAAATCAGCTTTGCCTTAAAGGATTCACGTAACACCTCTCGCGGGGATTCTGTAACAAACCCGGTTATCGAATAATACTGTACCAGAATATCTTTCATTACCTTCCACGATAAATCAAAAGTAATGCTAAATTTAGCACCTGTCCCACTCAAAACAAACGAATCGGTAAGGTCTCTCTGCCTGGCCTCAGCTAACGCATCTAGTGAATTACAAAAAGATTTAAAACGTCTCTCAAATTTTGCGTCCATACTGTCTGCACCCCTGCTTATAACCTCTTCAACCTTCACTAACCTAACCTCATATAAAAATAATCTGCACTACTTATCAGTTAGTTTATCACAATTCCTACATTATTTCCACCATAACGTAAGGGACGCCACCGCGGTACCCGCGGCAGCGCCCCTTACTACATCCATAAACAGTGAAATAGCTAAATCTACTCAAGCAGATTCTTCATACTGTTCACACTGATAAGAATTGTCGATCCATTGTGCAAAAGTGCTGTCGTAGTCGGCGGAAGCACACCTGCCACACCAAGAGCAATGAGCCCTGAGTTAAAACCAACAATCTTTCGATAGTTGCTCTTTATACGTTTCATAAGAGCATTACTTATATATTTAAGAGTTACAATCTGGTAGAGATCGTCAGAGCCCACCGTAATATCAGCAATCTCGCGTGCAATTTCAGCGCCGTCACTGATTGCAATACCGACATTTGCCGCTGAAAGAGCCGGTGAATCATTTATGCCGTCACCAATCATAATGACCTTTCTGCCCTTAGCCTTTTCTCTCTCCACAAAGGCAGCCTTGTCCTCAGGTAAAACCTCGGCGTAATATTCATCTACACCTACTTTTTTCGCAATGACAGAAGCTGTACGCTCACTGTCGCCTGTCATCATGACAACCTTTGATATGCCCGCCTTCTTTAATGAAGTAACAACCGCCGCTGCCTCATCACGCAGAGGATCCTCAATACAGATAACTGCCGAAAGCTTACCCTCAATAGCCAGATACAGGTGAGAATAATACAGCGGAAGCGACTCAAACAATGGCTCCTTTCCTGCAGGAACAACACATTTTTCATCCTCAAAGACGAAATGATAGCTTCCTATAACAGTACGCTTGCCATTGATGGAGGTTGCAATTCCATGAGCCACAATATACTCCACCTTTGTATGCATTTCCTCGTGGGAAAGCCCCTTCTTAGAAGCAGCGTCTACCACTGCCTTTGCCATGGAATGAGGGAAATGCTCCTCCAGACAGGCTGCTACACGAAGCATGTCATCAGATGAATACTCATCATTGAAGTTCACCACATCAACCACAGTCGGATGTGCCTTTGTGAGTGTACCGGTCTTGTCAAAGACGATGGTATCAGCCTCCGCAACAGCCTCAAGGAACTTTCCTCCCTTTACTGTTACATTATAAAGGCTTGCCTCTCTGATAGCAGAAAGCACAGAGATTGGCATAGCAAGCTTGAGTGCACAGCAGAAATCCACCATGAGAATTGACATAGCCTTTGTCACATTTCTTGTCAGAAGATATGTAAGCCCTGTAGCTCCAAGCGTCCACGGCACAAGCTTGTCAGCATAGTGCTCAGCCTTTCCCTCCAGCTCTGATTTAAGCTTTTCGGACTCCTCTATCATAGTAACAATCTGGTCAAAACGGTTGTTTCCTTCAACCTCCTTGACCCTGATAGTAATCTCGCCCTCCTCGACAACAGTGCCTGCAAACACAGTATTGCCGACAGTTCTTTGAACCGGAACCGACTCACCTGTCAGGGAAGCCTGATTGACCATCGCATCGCCATCTAAGACCTCTCCGTCGAACGGTATGACATTTCCCATGTGGACAACAACCTTGTCGCCCTTTTCAATCTTTGAAGACTCAACGAGTATCTCCTGATTCTCAGGTGTCTTGAGCCATACCTTGCTCACATTAAGTGACATGCTTCTGGCTAAATCATCAACAGACTTCTTGTGCGTCCATTCCTCCAAGAGCTCACCTATTCCAAGCAGAAACATAATAGAGCTTGCGGTAGAAAAATCCTTAGTAATAAGAGAAACCGTGATGGCAGTCGCATCAAGCACCGGCACCTCAATTTTTCTCTGCAGCAGACACTTAAGCCCAATTCCAATATACTTTATAGAGCGTCCAACAGTAAGCGCTATCCTGATTGGCAAAGGCAGCAGGAGCTTTTTACTGTAATGCCAGACAACACTTCCGATAAGTTTTTCCTGATATGAATTATTAAGCTCTCTTCCTGATGTCTTGATAACAGTCTGTGGCACATTGGCGCTCTCATAATGAAAGTGGCGTAGCAGCTCTATAATCTGCTCTCTGTCTCCTACATACTCAATCACAGCATCAGCAGTCCTGTCATAAACCTTTACAAAGGTAACATTCCTGTGATTGTGAATCACATAAAGCAGAGTGTCTGCCTGCTCATATGTCATGCGGTACTGCTCCATATGAACACGCATACGGCCTCTTGACTCATGCTTAATCGTAAATTTCATATGACCGCCTCTTATCTTCTATGCCTCAGCAGTCTCTGCTGTAACCTCAGCCTGCTCTGCTTCCTGCTCATCAGCCTCAGCACACTCGCAGACATCCTCAGCTGCATCGGCAACTTTAGCAGCCTCTGCCTTAGCCTCACGCTCCTCGTTGATACTCTTAGCCTCAGCAAGAATATCCTCTGCATTCTCCTGAACAGTATTAACAGTCTTCATTACACAATCCTTAGCACGAAGCGCAGCTGCTGTACACTGAGTATAAGCACGCTTAGCATCCTTGCTTGATAAAATCTTGATACCAGCTGTACCAAAAGCAACACCTGCTGCGAATAATCCTGAAGCTTTCCAATTAAATGACATAATGTTTTCCTCCTATATATTTACAAAAAATCTAGTTAAAGTTTACTTACAAAAAACATTATATTTCCCGGAAATACTGTTATTCAAGCCTAATCTCATGCAGTCAGCGCTAATCTATGCCCTCAAATCCCCATACCATGCGCCCTCCCGGACTTAATGAGAAAGTTTATCACTTGCAAACACCCCAAAGCAAGTGTCGAAAGCCACGAGCGAGCGGCTCCGCTTCACTCCTATAACGAAAAGAGATATCCATTAAGGATATCTCTTTATGTTATAAGAGCGATAGACGGGGCTCGAACCCGCGGTCTCGACCTTGGCAAGGTCGCGCGTTACCAACTACGCCACTATCGCATTTATTAAGTTGTGTGCTCTCTTGTGTCGAGCACGTGTTATATAATACACGATAGAGGAGCATCTGTCAACAGTTATTTTGAAATTTTTTTAAGTTTTTTAGATAACCTTATAATAGAAGAAGCGCAGAACATGACACCTAATCAGGTGAAGGGAATTATGGTCTAAGCTATGCGGCAAAGCATATGATAGACAGTCCGCTTTGCTGGCAGATTACACTCTCGGCGGAAGAATGTGAGCGCTCAATGCTTGCGATGGATGCTGTGAAGCGATTATACTTCTGAATATTTGACTTAGAGAAAGGATTTGTGTTATCATTTTAATGACTTAATATTACTTATTGGTGACTTTTATAGTCATAGTTTTTGCCTGTTGACACAAAACTAATGTAAACCTATTTAAGAAATAAGTAATTCCTTTGGTTATTGAAACAAGTAAGACATCTGTCTATTTCACTTTTAAAGAAAGGAGTGATTGATATGGATAATAATAAGATTCAAAAAATTTTCCACTATATAATAGTTCTTTGGCTCGTGATTCTTTGGGCTATTATGATGTTTTGTCCTGAGCACATAGATACTATGAATTTTAAAATATTTTTTTCTATTTCACTTGCTTGTAGCATGATTTACTCTTTCTGTAGAGAGAAATACTTTCCTATGCAAACAGTCAGTAAAACAGAAAAATATGTTTCTATCATTTTAATAATACTGCTTTTTTTAAGGTTTCTGTTTTTGAAAAATTAAGTTATAGAAATACTTCTGTCTACAGTTGAAGCGGCTATCCTTTGAGATAGCCGCTTTTTTCGTAAAAAATCATTTATCATTATCTTTGTTCAGCCTATGAGAAAAATTCTCATTGGCGTTTTATTTTGATTCATCACTTTTACGTTCGTTTCAAAATTCACTCAAACAGATATGAAAAGTCATCAATATTGTAATCTCTAACTTCATAAACGATGTCATTCACTTTGACTTTATTATCCATAAAACATATTAGAATAATTTCTCCCCCCTTTTTTTCTATTTTAATCAAATACTGCCATCCTTTATATTTTTCATCTGTTATTTCTTTTAACGAATACGAATTAAGTTTACTTATCAAATCCTCATATTTTTCTTTTTCTATTATAACATCTTGTTTCTGTCCGGTAGTTTGAGTTGATACTGTAATCTGTTCTATCCCATCTATCTTTATGTTCATAGATTTTTCATCTCCTAAATCATTCGAAATACAACCTACTAAAAGCACACCTGCCAATAATGCACTAAAGGTTAAACCAAATAATTTCCGAATAAACCGTTCCATATTTTCCTCCTTGTTTTTTGAAAATTCTACACACCACCTCAAAAATTAGCATCATAGTCTGCCAATTATCTATCTCCATTTTTGTACCTCTGAGGATTACTATAATACATAAAATCTCACCTCTCCATTATGAAGTAATGGTATTTATAGTCCCTCACTATATTCCGATTGAACAAAATCGCTGCGCGATGGCCTGCCAAGGCTGTGGCGCAGTTT
>OFMS01000020.1_pt1 | contig 127772 bp, 125 predicted proteins | sample 1541871 | NCBI WGS metagenome assembly OFMS01 (sample SAMN04209251, study PRJEB22552) | human gut metagenome | biome: gut; material: feces | host: Homo sapiens | place: USA: Oklahoma
CGAATTGCATGCAAGCATGCATCGATGATACCTTTTGACCCTTTAATCATATTATGATATTCTTAAACTATAAATGTGTTTCCTTATGCACTAATCATATAATAGATTTACGGAAAATAGTATAACATCATAAACCAAATTATATAACATTCTGAAACTAAACCGTTTTTGAAAGGAGAAATCATGCCTATTTATTTTGGAAGCAATTTTGCAAGAGAACCGTTTCAATTCGACTCTGTCGGTAATGACTGGGAGCAGGAAAGCGTGACGCGCCCGGAGGGGTATCCGCTGTACCATTATTTACAGACGAAGGAGGGTGTGGGTGAGGTGACAGTATACAGCAGAAATCAGGCTGTTTCAGACAATATTTTGTCAAACAGTCATACGATTGAGCTGCAAAAGGGGCAGGGGATTCTCATTGCTCCAAACGTGCCACACTCCTATCACAATAAAAACATCTCATCCGGCAATAGCCTGCCCTGGAAAACAGAGTTTGCCACTTTTACAGGGACAATGGCGGCAGCCTTCAGGGAAATGTTTGATGAAAAGGAATACCGGCTGATTGATGAGAATAAGGGGATGGAGGTGTCGGAAGCGATTAACAGGGCTGTAGAAGACTTTAAGGAACGCTCCAGTGATACGCAAATGCTCTCACTCGACTGTTATGGCATCATGCTTTTGCTATCAGACCAGTCTAATCACACACACGATAATGATGATCAAAGCTATGTACGTTTTATAAAGCCTGTTATAGATGCTATAGAGGAAAGCTACATGGACGATATCAGTGCCAAGGAGCTTGCTGATGGTGTATTTGTATCGCAGCAATATCTATCGCGTGTTTTTACGGAGTTTATGAACTGCTCGGTGTATGAGTACCTGACCAACTACCGCATCAACAAAGCCAAGGAGTTACTGCTTATAAACAGCAGGCGCAAGGTGCAGGATATAGCATCTGATGTGGGGTACTCAGATGCCAGCCATTTTATCGTCATGTTCAAGAAACTTACCGGGATGACACCGGCGCAGTTTCGGAAGCTGCATGTATAACATCATCTACAACCCGTATTCCATATTTATCAAGGTCAACCCTGCCGTCTATGACCTCAATGCCATCTGCTCTTAGACGGTTAGCCTGTTCATCGGCTCCACCGAAGGCAAAAGCCCCTGACAGCTCACCCTTTGCATTTACCACCCTGTAGCATGGAATTTCATCAGGATTGGGATTCTTGTGCAGGGCATTGCCGACAGCCCGGCACATTTTTTTATTGCCTGCAAGCTCAGCAACCTGTGCATATGTGGCAACACAACCCTTTGGGATTCTTTTTACAGCCTCATATATGAGCCGGGTCGGATTATAGGTGACAAGGTCATAGCTATCTGCAATCATGTTTTTTATAGCATCATCCGGTATGCTGCCATCGAGAATGATGGTATTCCAGTTGTCCTTGTTCTGGTGCCAGCCGGGGATGACCGATGGGAAGGCATCCCTCCAGAAGTCTCGCCAGGCAGGAGATACCTTGACATTTAAGTTGATAAAACCATTGCGCTCATAGGTCCACAGGAAAACCTTTTTGCTGTCCTTTACGCGGATGAGTTGCCAGTTTGGGTCGTGGAATGGTGCTTCCTGATATGTATTTGGAAATGATAAGCCGTAGTCTAATGCTTCTTGTCGTGTTTTCATAGATTTTGCCTGCTTTCTTTTTAGGTATACGGTTACAGTATAACATAAAAAGAACAAATTTATTGACTTAATTCTTCATACAACCCCTCTATCTCACCATCTTCCTTAGAATTTACAAACACCAGTGTATCATCCGATTTTATCATGAGAATAGGAGCGTATCCGTCGAATACATACAGACTGCATTTTCCAAGGGTGCGTCCTTCATACCTGCCGATATCGTAGCTGTCGGTAGAGGCTCCGTTTGTACGCAGGAAACTGTCATCCGGTAGTTCGTCCAGAAGCTTAAGCTCTGTGATGTCATTTACATCAATCTTGCTTGTATATCCACCGGCAGAAATAGTAAGGTTATTGTTTGTCATAGTGATTTTTTCCTGTATATTAATCAAAGGAAGCATGCAGACAAACACCAGGATGATACAGCCGGCTGTTATTGCACAGGTGATTCCTGTGAAAATCCATGCGCCTTTTTTAGCATAATTAAACGTGTAATTGCCGGACTGCATGCGGTTTTCAATGAGAATATGTTTGTCGTCGGGATTATAGTAGTAGCCGGTTTTCCAGTATTCATCATCGTCCACATCTATTGGTGAGGTGTTGGCAGACAGTAGTTCCTTCTTTCTGTTTAAGCCCATATAAATTGGAACAATAAATCCCAAAACGGCTATTAACTGAATGAAAATATACACATAATAGGATGATGCCGGAAGTATTCCGGTGATACCTGTGTATAATGCTACATAAATCCATGCGACAGCGTTTAGTCCGCTTAGGAGAAGCATTGCGATGCTTTTATATTTTTTCATGGTATTGTTGACAATAAGGTTGAGCTTTGAATCCATGCTGTATACGTGGCGCTCGCTTTTGTTTATAAAAGCATGAAATACCAGCGAAAGTGTGGATATTAAAACAGAGCACAAAAACAGCGAAATCATAAGGATATTGTAATGGGTGTCACCAAGCATAAAGTATGGTATATATGCTGCAAGCTCAGTAATTAAAAAGAGTGCGTGCCATTTATAGCTGACTGTCGTGGCACCGGCTTCTGCTGAAACGCGGGTGTCGATATAAACCTTTTTGCGTTGGGCTTCTATTATCCATCCTTTTTGTATTTTCAGAGCATACATTTTCCGGTGGGAGCTGTTTGGAATATGAATAATTCCAAAGATATATGCAAACATCCAGATAATATATACCAGAACAAAAACGGCAATGTTAATAAAAACAATAAAGCATATCGCAATGGAGATAATCACATTGGCAATCTGAAAGTGTTTCATTTTGCATTTTCCGGTGGTGACGATTTCGGTTACTTCGGCATCTTCTTTGTGAGATGATGGAATATGTACATTGAGATACATGCCGTTTTCATATTTATAGGCGTGTGTGTACGCAAATTGCATACATAGTATGATAATAAGATTTGTAATTATAAAGATAATAAACATCATAATTTCCATAGTCTGCCTCCTCTGCTAAGCGGTACATGGTTTCATTTGTGAATACAGTTTATCACACATTGATAAAAATTCCTCACGGCTCATTCCGGTGAGACAGGCCTCAGCACTTAAAAGCTCAAGTTCTGATTCCAGCTTTTCAGTGAAATCGGTATCATCTGCGATGGATTCGGACACAAAAGCGCCGAGCCGTCTGTCTGTACGGATAAATCCCTCATTTTTCAAAATCTGATAGGCTTTATTGACCGTCATTGTGTTTACACCGGCATCGCTTGCAAGCTGGCGCACGGTTGGAAGCTTTTCACCGGTCTTTAGCTCACCTTTGCCTATTCCCTTTACAATCTGGTTTCTGAGCTGTACGTATATCGGGGTGCTGCTTGACATGTCGAGTTCTATTATCATGTGAACCTCCTGTATCTTACTGTTTATATGTAATAGCCTGTTTGAAATGCATCAATATTTATGAGCAGGCTGTAATCTGACAAAACTTGTCAGTGATATAAATGTATTATTTGTATTATATACAGTAATACAGAAAAGACATTCTGTCAACGGATGTTTTAGCATCAATTATATTGACATTTTGAATATTACAATTATGATTAAAGAGTTATAAGGTATCACAACGTAAAAGAATATATATGAGGTTATAAAATGAGCAGATTAATAGAGCAGATAAAACAAAAGGATGCCTGTGCCTTCACACATGGTGGCAAATTTCATGCAGATGATGTGTTCTCATCAGCCCTGCTTTTGTATATAAACCCTGAGATCAGCATAACAAGGGGCAATAGTGTGCCTGATGATTTCACAGGAATAGTTTTTGATATAGGGCGTGGTGAGTTTGACCATCATCAAAAGGACAGCAGAATCAGGGAAAACGGTGTGCCGTATGCGGCATTTGGCCTGCTGTGGGAGGCTGTTGGAGCGGATATTCTAGGTGAGGAGCTTGCGGTAAAATTCGATGAGTCATTTGTCCAGCCTCTCGACAACAATGACAATACAGGAGAGAAAAACGAGCTTGCAACGCTTATAGGCAATTTCAACCCGTCATGGGATTATGAAGGTGGCAGCGATGAGGCTTTCTTTCAGGCGGTAAGCGTGGCAGGCATGATACTGGAAAACAAATTTGAGAGATACCGTGGCAATGAGAGAGCCGATAAGAGAGTGGAGGAGGTGCTTGCAAAGCACGATCCGGCAAGCAGGATACTTGTGCTTCCTGAGTTTATCCCATGTCAGAAGGCGCTGAGTGAGACGGATATCGCGTTTGTTATTTTTCCGTCAAACAGAGGTGGCTTTTGTATACAGCCGCAGAAAAGAGAATATTCGATGAATTACAAGTGTTCTTTTCCGGCAGAGTGGCTGGGGCTTGAAGGTGAGGAGCTGGTAAATGCTACAGGAATTTCCGGTGCGATATTCTGTCACAAGGGAGGCTTTATCATGACTGTAAAGGAGCAGGATGAAGCGGTAAAGGCATGCGAAAAGGCGCTTTCTCTTCATAAAGACAGCTCTGTGATAGTATGGTATGGCAGTAAAGGAGATACTGCAGCCATGGCATGTGACAGTCAGACAGACGAGCTGCTTATAAATGTTGCAAAAGCACGAGGCATAAAGGGCGTGCATATATGTCATGTTGATGCAATGCCTGTTCCGCAGCTAGAATTAACAGAGCTTGACAGTGAGACCGCATATGCAGAGGTACTGATGGAGAAGCCACAGTGGAAGGCATATGTAAAGGAACAGGTGAAACGGATTTTGAAGTACAGACCGGAGGCTGTGTATGTGGAAGGAAACGCATTTGAGACATATCCTGTTATACGTGCACTCAGAAAGAAGCACATTCCTGTGCTTACGATGATTGAAAATAAAGAGAAAAAAATAATGGTAAGAATACCATGATTTATGTGCATTTTTGAAAAAATTTGGTATAATATTATGATTAAAGGGGGCAAAATACCTTTTGACCATCATATCATATTATTTAAAAGAAATATAACTATTCTACAAGTAACAATACGAGGATGCAGCAGGTATGAAGACAATCATAAAATACGAGCTTGTCATAAATGAGGCACTCAGATCTGCACTCAATTATGATACACCGGATGAGCAGATTAATGAGTTTATCAGATTTTTTGGAAAACATATCGGTTCTGACCGCATATATATATTTGAGGATTGTGATGAGAAGCATGTCACCAACAATACATATGAGTGGTGTGCGGATGGAATAGTGCCGGAGATACATGAATTGCAGAATGTCGATATGGACATAATAGGATGGTGGTATCAGGCCTTTGACAATGAAAGAAATATAATTATCACAGATATAGAGCAGATAAAGGATGAACACAGGGAATCCTATAATCTGTTAAAGGCACAAAATGTAAAAAACCTGGTGGTATGTCCAATCCGCTACAAGGATGAGATAAAGGGCTTTTTCGGTTTGGATAATCCACCGGAAAGTGATACGCTCGGACTGACCACATTCCTAGATATGATAGGAACCTTGCTTATATCATTGCTTAAGCTGCGCAATTCCTTCACAAAGTCGAATAAGGAAGCGAAGCTTAGCAGCTATTCATCGCTTTCAAGCATCTATATATCCATGGCAGTGGTAAATGTGCAGACACACAGATACCATATAGTAAAGACTTTGGATGAGGTTACACACTTTTTGGGCGTGAAGCCACAGAAAGAGGGAGAGTATAAGATAGATGAGGATTTCCCGGGGCACATAAACAGTGTGATGAATGAGTTCTGTACTAAGGCACATCGCAAGGAGGCACTTGAATTTGTGGATATCACTACAGTAGAGGACAGACTTCGTGGAAAAAATACCATAGTACATGAGCTTATCGGGAAGGTATCGGGCTGGTGCCGTGAAAGGTTTATTCCTGTAGACTATGACGATGATGGCAGGCTTTGGCATGTGCTTTACTGCGTGGAGAATATTGACGAGGAAAAACGGCGTGAAAACAGACTCATGTATCTGGCTCAGACAGATCTCATGACAGGTATACGCAACCGCGGAAGCGGAGAGAATAAGATAACAGAGTATCTCGTTCGCAAACAGTGCGGTCTGTTATGCCTTTTAGACTGTGACAAGTTTAAGTCAATAAACGATACCTATGGACATGTGGTAGGTGACAAGGTGATAATAGCAATTGCTGATACTCTGCGCAAATCATGTCGTGATGATGATGTCGTGCTTCGCCTGGGCGGGGATGAGTTTGCGGTATTTATACCGGGGATGCTTGATAAAGAGCGGGCAGAAGCTTTTTTTGACAGGCTTTTTTCAAACATAGAGCATATTGATATAGCAGAGATGAATGGAAAGCATATACTGCTCAGTCTTGGCGCATGCTTTTATGACGGAATGGATTGTATCACGTTTGACCAGCTCTACAGAAGGGCAGACATCGCCATGTATGACAGCAAGAAAAAACAGGGCTACAGTGCGACAATTTTTGATGCAAAGCAATGATAGTCCGGCATATTAAATAAAAAGAGGAGAATGAAAATGCAGACAGGAAAAGCAATATCCATTCCATCAATCCTCAAGGTGGGAAATGGAACATTAAACAAAATCGGAGAGTATTTAAAGAGTGAGGAGCTGACGAGCGTAGTCATTTTTATGGGAAACGGTCTCATAGATATGTTTGGAGATGCTATAATGAAGTCACTTTCGGATGCAGATATCACCGTGCTTGAGTACAGCGAGCTTGATACAGTTGAGATAGACGATATCATCACCCTTGCCTTTGACATACCAAACAAGGCAAAGGCAGTTGTGTCAGTGGGCGGCGGAAAGGTAATAGATGCAGGAAAATATGCAGCTTTTCTAAGAAATCTGCCATTTATCAGTGTGCCGACCTCAAGCTCAAGTGATGGTTTTTCCAGCGCCAGTGCATCACTTTTGGTGCACGGCAAGCGTACATCGGTTCCTGCAAAGCTTGCACATGGTATCATAGTTGATACACAGGTCATCCGCACAGCCCCTGAGAAGTTTATATATTCAGGCATCGGTGATATGGTGTCAAAGATTACAGCGCTATATGATTGGATTTTTGAGGAAAAGCATGGTGCAGGTGTGGTCAATGACTTCGCCGTGATGGTCGCTAAAAAGGCGGTCAACAGCTTTGTGCGTACACCTTATGAGAGCATAAAGGATGAGCTTTTCCTAAAGGAGCTTGTGGATTCGCTTGCCATGAGCGGCATAGCAAACGAGATAGCGGGAAGCAGTGCGCCGACCAGCGGCAGTGAGCATCTCATTTCACATGCGCTTGACAAAATTCTTGAGCATCCACAGCTTCATGGCATACAGGTCGGCATAGCAACCTATATCATGAGTGTGGTGCAGAACCACAGATATGTAAGGGTGTGCACAGTGCTAAAAAGGACAGGCTTTTTCGACTATGCGGCCACTCTTGGCATGAGAAAGCAGGATTTTCTGGATGCGATAGATATGGCGCCATCCATGAAGCCATTCAGGCACACATATCTGCATGAGAAGGAGTACCGCGACGCGGCAAAGAAGCTTGTGCTCGAGGATGATATACTGAATAAAATACTGGTATAGAGATATGTATGAGAAGACTATAGAGCCGGTTGCGATTATGCACACCGGATTTGGAGAGAAATTTGGCATTCCGAGGCAGAGTGGCCTCGTACCTGAGGCGGCAGGGCAGATAATATTTGAACCCGAATACAGAAATCCAGATGCGCTTCGTGGAATAGAGGAGTTCACACATTTGTGGATTATATGGGGCTTTTCCGAAAACAGGGTGGAAAAATTTACACCGCTCGTCACACCACCCAGGCTTGGAGGCCGGGAAAAGAGAGGTGTTTTTGCCACACGTTCGCCGTTTCGCCCAAACGGCATGGGACTATCCTCTGTAAGGCTTGATAAGGTTGAGTACAAAAGCAGCAAGGGACCCATAATTCATGTGTCAGGTGTAGATATGCTTGACGGCACACCAATATATGATATAAAGCCGTATCTGGCATATGCAGACTCACATCCTAAGGCATCAGATGGCTTTGCCGCAGAGCACAGATGGGATACGGTGCATGTTATCTGGCGCGATGAGGCACTCAAAAGCTGTATGGATGAAGATACCCGCATTACTGTGGAGCATATTCTGGCACAGGATCCAAGAGCTGCATACAACAAGGCCAAGGATTATATCTATGGCATGAGATACGGCAGATTTGATATACGCTTTGTGGCTGATTCACATGCAGGCACGATAGAGATAGTGGATGTCGTGGAGTGTATAGACGGGTATCATAAGGTGAAGTGATTTTGATTTGCATATGGCGCCACAAGAGAGTAAAATGGTAATGCATACAAAAGGACAAATGCGTCACAAATATATTTGCAAATACATATTAAATACATATAAGGAAGGTACATACAATGAAAACAGTAAAGGACTATATCAGAACTATCCCAGATTTCCCGGAGAAGGGCATCATGTTTCGCGATGTGACAAGTGTTATCCAGGATGCAGATGGATTAAAGCTTGCAATTGATGAGATGATAAAGAGGCTTGACGGACTTGATTTTGATGTGATAGCAGGAGCAGAATCAAGAGGCTTTGTTTTTGGCATGCCGATAGCATATGCGCTTCATAAGCCGTTTGTCATGGTGAGAAAAGCAGGCAAGCTGCCATGTGAGACTGTATCAAAGACATATGACCTTGAGTATGGCACAGCAACAATTGAGATGCACAAGGACTCTGTAAAGCCCGGTCAGAAGGTGGTTCTCGTGGATGATCTTATCGCTACAGGAGGCACAATGCAGGCAGCAGCAGAGCTTGTTGAGGAGCTTGGAGGAGAGGTTGTGAAGATGCTTTTCCTTATTGAGCTTGCAGGTCTTAATGGCAGAAAGCTTCTTAGCAAGTATGATGTGGACGCAGTTGTGTCATATGATGGCAAATAGAGCTGTTATATCTGAATGAATATATTTTATATGTTTGTGCATACTGACATTAATTAAATCTATGATTTGATAAGATTAAGAGTAAGGAGAGTCGGTATGCAGCAAAAATTGGGAAAGTGGAGTCTCCGTTTTACGGAGGCTCCTTTTATATTGGAAAGCAGTTCGGTTGTAGGCACAAAGGAGGCGGACGGACCGCTTGGAGGTCTGTTTGATATTGTAGGAAAAGATGACAGGTTTGGGCAGAATACGTGGGAAAAAGCAGAGAGCTCCATGCAGCGAGATGCACTCACAATGGCCCTTGGAAAAGCACATCTGGATGCGTCCGACATGGACTATGTATTTGCAGGAGATCTGCTCGGACAGTCTATGGCCACAACATTTGGTATGGAAAACTTCCGTATTCCGTGGTTTGGAGTGTATGGAGCATGCTCCACATGCGGGGAGTCGCTCTCGCTTGCCGCGGCATTTGTGGCAGCAGGGTATGCAAGGCATGCGGTGGCAGTGACATCGAGTCACTTCGGCAGTGCCGAAAAGCAGTTTCGCTTCCCTAACCAGTATGCCAATCAAAGACCTGTGTCAGCGACGTGGACTGTCACAGGAAGTGCTGCATTTATTGTGGGCAGTGGAGCAGGTGGTAATGAGATACAGGCCGGGTGTGACAATGCAGATAGTATATCAAAAAAGGTGCAGATTGAGGGGATCACGACAGGAGTTGTGGTGGATTATGGCATAAAGGACGCCATGAACATGGGCGCTGCAATGGCCCCTGCGGCCTGTGAGCTGATAGTAAATCACCTGAGTGATTTTGGAAGAGAGGCATACTATTACGATAGGATAGTGACAGGAGATCTTGGAAGCGTCGGACAGAAGATACTGATTGACCTGTGCAGGCAAAAGGGCGTGGACATAAGCAAAAATCATGAGGACTGTGGCATGAAGATGTTTGATGCAACGAATCAGAACACAGGCTCAGGTGGTTCGGGCTGTGCATGCTCGGCAACTGTTTTGTCAGCATATTATCTGCCAAAGCTTAGAAGCGGTGAATTGAAGCGTATACTATTTGTGCCGACAGGAGCACTTCTTTCGCCTGTCAGCTTCAATGAGGGAGAGTCAGTACCGGGAATTGCACATGGTGTGGTGCTTGAAGCTGCAATTTGAAGCTGATGGCTTCACATATATAATAGTGTTAACGTGCCGTTTTTGGGGGAGGGGCTGCACGTTCAAAAAATAGAAGAAAGGCGTAAGGATATAATGGATTATGTAAAAGCATTTGTGGTGGGTGGTATAATCTGCGCCATCGTACAGATTTTAATGGAAAAAACAAAGCTCATGCCGGGCAGAATTATGGTAATGCTCGTGTGCACGGGAGCGCTTCTTGGCGCCGTCGGCATATATGGGCCATTTTCAAAGTGGGCAGGCGCCGGTGCCAACGTACCGCTTTTGGGCTTTGGCAATGTACTGTGGAAGGGTGTGAAGGAGGCAGTGGACAGCGAGGGTTTTATTGGCTTGTTTAAGGGCGGCTTTAAGGCTTGTGCGGTCGGAGTGTCGGCAGCACTAATCTTTTCGTATATCGCGGCACTCATCACGAAACCTAAGTTAAAAAGCTGATTAATTTCAGAATAATGCATAATTAACAGTAAATTGCCCATACTATCTCCAAAACGAAAAGGAGACTGATACAATGAAGAAAATGAAATATTTATTGGCACTTTGCCTGATACTCGCTGCTGCAAGCGCTTTTGCAGCCTGTGGAAACAATAGTAATGTGGCAGACACTTCAATGGTTGAAAATACACAAAGAGGTGGCTCTGCCGCCGACGATGCCGGTAAAGCCGGAAAGGATATCATAGATGGCGCCGGAAATGCCGGAAAAGATGTGATAGACGGCGCAGGCGATGCCGGTAAGGATGTGATAGACGGCGCAGGTGATGCCGGCAAGGATGTAATAGACGGCGCAAAGGATGCCGTAGATGATGCAGGAAATGCCATAAAAAAGAGTGTTGATGGTGGAAACAACAACTAACAGCTATTTATAAAAGGAAAACAGTCACTATATATGCTTCAATGGCTGCAAAAACAAAAGCACCGACAACATCGCTGATAAAGTGCACACCTGATATCACCCGGACACAGGCAATGATAGCTGCAAGGACTGCAAGCAAAATGCCGGTGAACCATAAAGGCGAGGCAGCAGGTGAGCATATTAAAACGGTAAATGCAATTATAAATGCAGAAAAAACGTGCCTGCTTGGAAAAGACCTGCCGTGGGTATCCTTTGTAATGACAGGCGGCATATTAAATTTTTCGTATGGGCGTGGTCTGTTTACGATATATCTGAAAACCGATACTGCAATAAAGCCGACAAGCGGAGCAATGATTGAGAGTGCAAGCATATGACCGGCTGTAAAGCACAGATACAGTACGTATACAGGGTATGTGATAAAAACTAAATATGTGCATATTTTATTGATTAATTCAAGCTTTCGGGCTGCCCTGTTATTTTCACGGAATGGGGCAGTCATTTTTATGTATGTATTTTTTTTCATGATTATTTTCCATCGTTTATTTAAGAAATATTGTATTGTAACTGTCTAGAGTGGTGTCAACTGCCCTTGCGGTACTGTAGAGGTGTCATGCCATAGTGCTTTTTGAAGGCTCTGTTAAAATATGACAGGCTTTCAAACCCCACTTCACCGGAAATAGAAAGCACCGAGCTGTCTGAGCTTTGCAAAAGTCTCGCAGCCATGGTAAGGCGGTAGTCATTTAAATAGTCAACAAACGATGTGCCCATGGTTTCTTTAAAATACCTCATAAAATGAGACTCGGAAAACCCGGCTACATCAGCGATATCGGCAATGGAGATTTTGTCGGCATAATTATTTTCCACATATTTGAGCACAACCTTCATCTTATCAAGAGTCTTTTTGCTTTTTAGTGGCTTTGTCAGATTACGGCAGCGGTTATCAAGCACAAAAAAGAATTCGTAGAGCTTGCTCTTTATATAAAGCTGATAGCCCTGCGGCATCGTCTTGCAAATCTCATCGCATGCATCTATTGGAGCCACAACATCCTCGTAGTATGGATACACCGGTGTAAAAACTGTCGGAACTGTGAATCTGCCGGCTAAGAGAGGTGTAAGAAAATCCTCCTTGGTGTAATCGTACTTTCCGGTAAGCAGCATCGACATGGAAAATATGATATTTTCGTACTCCATCGATTCATCCATATATTGGTCTATAGAGTGAAGCTGTCCCGGCAGTATCAGCACCAGGCTTGGCGCTGTGACATGGTACTCCTTAAAATCAACAGATATATGACCGCAGCCCTTCTTTATATAGATAAGCTCCATGTCGTCGTGCCAGTGCAGCGGAACTCCGGAAAAATCAAGAGGAATAGAGCACAGGTAGGTATTGTATGGGAACGTAAGCTCCACATGTGTTTTGTCTTCGTGATAATTTTCATATTCTAATATATTCATGATGATATTTTAGCATATTATTTATTGAAAAGCCACTAAAAATACCGAAAAATGATAGGATTGTGCAAGTTTTCGACTGTATATTGCAAGAATTGTGCAGTGTAATGGATTATACTTGATTCATCAAATGACACAAAGAAGTTAAGCACGCTAAATGAAAATTAGTTAATTTGACACATTGGCGTGTATACATGATAACAGATTTGGGAGGAAATCAAAATGGCAATCATGCAGGAAATCGAAACAAAGCTTCAGAAGGGAATCAGCGTTAGTACAGACGAGGAAGTATACTACGCATTACTTGAGCTTGTAAAAGACAAGGCAGAGAAAAAGGTTTCAAACAAAGGAAAGAAAAAGCTCTACTATATCTCAGCAGAGTTCCTTATCGGAAAGCTTTTATCAAACAACCTTATCAACTTAGGTATCTACGATGAAGTTAAAGAGACTCTTGAGAAAAACGGAAAGTCACTTGCTGAAATCGAGGAAATCGAGCTTGAGCCTTCACTTGGAAATGGAGGACTTGGACGTCTTGCAGCATGCTTCATAGATTCAATCGCAACACTCGGACTCAACGGAGACGGTGTAGGCCTCAACTACCACTACGGATTATTCAAGCAGGTATTTGAGAACAATCTCCAGAAGGAGACTCCAAACCCATGGATTACAAAGGAGAGCTGGCTTACAAAGACAGATATCACATATCCTGTAAGCTTTGGCGGATTCACAGTACAGTCAAGACTTTACGATATCGACGTAGTTGGATACAACAACCGTACAACAAAGCTTCACTTATTCGACATCGAGTCAGTTGATGAGTCAATCGTAGGCGACACAATTGATTTCGACAAGGATGATATCAAGAAGAACCTTACATTATTCTTATATCCTGATGATTCAGATGATAAAGGACGTCTCCTTCGTGTATACCAGCAGTATTTCATGGTATCAAACGCAGCAAGACTTATCATTGCAGAGGCAGAGGCAAAGGGCTCTAATTTACATGACCTTGCTGATTATGCAGCAGTTCAGATTAACGATACACATCCATCAATGGTTATTCCAGAGCTTATCCGTCTCCTTCAGGAGAAGGGCATCCTGATGGATGAGGCTATTGAGATTGTATCAAAGGTTTGTGCATACACTAACCACACAATCCTTGCAGAGGCTCTTGAAAAATGGCCAATCAGCTTCTTGGAGAAGGCTGTTCCACAGCTTATGCCAATCATCCGTGAGCTTGACAACAAGGTTCGCGCAAAGGTAGCTGACGAGAGCACATACATTATCAAGGACGGTCTTGTACACATGGCACACATGGATATTCATTTCGGATATTCTGTAAACGGTGTTGCATACCTCCACACAGAGATTTTAAAGAATACAGAGCTCAATAACTTCTACAAGTTATATCCTGAGAAGTTCAACAACAAGACAAACGGTATCACATTCCGTCGTTGGTTAATGTCTTGTAACCCGGAGCTTTCAGCATACATCACAGAGCTTATCGGTGAAGGCTGGAAGAAGGATGCAAACGAGTTAGAGAAGCTTGGCAATTTCATCAATGATGACACTGTTCTCACAAAGCTTGTTGACATCAAGAACGCAAAGAAGACAGAGCTTGCTTCTTACTTAAAGAAGACTCAGAATCTCGACGTACCTGACAATTCAATCTTTGATATCCAGGTTAAGAGACTTCACGAGTACAAGAGACAGCAGCTCAACGTGCTTTACATCATCCGTAAGTACTTTGAGATCAAGGCAGGCAAGAAGCCATCTACACCAATCACGTGCTTCTTCGGTGCAAAGGCAGCTCCTGCATATATCATTGCAAAGGATATCATCCATGCAATTCTCTGCTTACAGCAGATTATCAACAATGATCCTGAGGTAAGTCCATACCTTAAGGTATTCATGGTTGAGAACTACAATGTAACATTAGCTGAGAAATTATTCCCGGCTGCAAATATTTCAGAGCAGATTTCTCTTGCTTCTAAGGAGGCATCAGGAACAGGAAACATGAAGTTCATGCTTAACGGTGCTATTACACTTGGAACAAGTGACGGAGCAAACGTAGAGATAGCTGAGCTTGTCGGCGATGAGAACATCTATGTATTCGGTGAGGATTCACAGACTGTTATCGACAGATATGAGAGAGGCGACTACTGCTCTAAGGATTACTATGACAAGGATGCAGACTTAAAGAAGGCTGTTGACTTCCTTGTAAGTGATGAGATGATGAAGGTTGGTTCTAAGGAGAACTTAGAGAGACTTTACAACGAGCTCCTCAACAAAGACTGGTTCATGACATTCCCTGACTTTGAGGATTACTGCAAGACAAAAGAGAAGGCTTACGCTGATTATGAGGATAAGAAGGCTTGGGCTAAGAAGATGCTTGTCAACATCAGCAAGGCTGGTTTCTTCTCTTCTGACAGAACAATCAAGCAGTACAATGATGAAATCTGGCATTTAGAGGCTTAGAATTTTTCTTCCTCCTTTAAATACAAATTGGGCTTAAGAACTCCTGCGGGTGCATACCGCGGGGGTTCTTTTTTTGCTAGAGTACGGGACGTAAGCGCAGGGGACGGCGGGCCCCTGGCAGAAATGTAAGGGCGGGATTTACAAGTTTGGCAAATACATATATAATAAGGGGAAGAATATACACATGGAGAACTATTATGATAAAGAATAAATTTATGGCACTCACGCTTACCGTAGTGCTCACAGCAGGCATGCTTACCGGCTGTGGCTCCGACGACAAGGCAAAGGACAAGGATGCGTACAGACAGTATGGCATCAACTGTATAGAGAACGGCAGCTATGATGATGCGGTCGATGCTTTTCAGAAGGCACTGGACCAGTCGGTGGGCTCAGTGGGCGCAGAGGAGCTTGACATATGTTATTATAAGGCAAAGGCACAGTATTTAAGCGGTGACGTGGATGGAGCAATTGATACATATACGGCTATTATCGACTATAATAAGGATTCTGATGCATACTATCTGAGAGGCTGTATATATTTTGCCAAGAATGATACAGACAAGGGCTTGAAGGATTTTAAGACGGCGCTCAGTGAGAATGATGATAATTATGAGCTCTATCTTGGCGTTTATGAGACCCTGTCAAAGTATGGCATGAATGACCAGGGAAAGGAATACCTGGATAATGCCTTAAAGCTTAAGGCAAAAACTGCTGATGACTATATGCAGAGAGGCCGTATATACACCATGCTTGGTGATTATGATTCAGCAATAAAGAGTCTGCAAAAGGCTATTGATGAGAAGCTTGTCAAGGCAAACTACTATATGGGTGAGGTATATCAGAAGAAGGGCGACAATGACAGCTCGCAGAAGTATTTTAAGAAATACCTAGACAGCGGTGAGGCAGATTCGTATGATCTGATGAATATGGGACAGGCGCAGATGGACAATGGTAACTATGACACTGCGATTACTTATTTTCAGAACGCACTTGAACTTGAAAGTGTGCCGAACAAGCAGCAGATAACAAAGGCTATGATTATAGCATATGAGTATTCCGGCGATTTTGCCACAGCAAAGAGCAAAATGGAGGAATACATGAAGGATTATCCTGATGATGAGGATGCAGCAAGAGAATATCAGTTTTTGGAGACCAGATAGATTATGGCAGATACTATTAAGATAGAGGATATTGAGGAGAGAGTGGTGCTCGTCGGAGTGAGCGAGCAGGACGGTGATGATGCAGATGATTCACTTTCAGAGCTTGCGGAGCTGGTAAAGACAGCAGGTGCGACAGTTGTAGGCACACTTATCCAAAGAAGAGAAAAAATTCATCCGGGCACGTATGTCGGCACCGGCAAGGTGGCAGAGATTGCAGAGCTTGTGGAGAGTACAGGGGCAACAGGCATTGTGTGCGATGATGAGCTGAGTCCGGCACAGCAGAAGAATCTGGAGACGTACCTTGACACAAAGGTTATGGACAGGACACTTGTTATTCTTGATATTTTTGCATCAAGGGCCACAACAAGTGAGGGTAAGATACAGGTTGAGCTTGCTCAGCTCAAGTACAGATTAAGCCGTTTGTCGGGACTGGGAAAGTCCATGTCGAGGCTTGGCGGTGGAATAGGAACAAGAGGTCCCGGAGAGAAAAAGCTTGAGGTGGACCGCCGTCTCATAAATGACAGGATAGCACAGCTTCGAAGAGAGCTGAAAGAGGTTCAGAAGCACAGAGATATCACAAGGGCAAAGCGTGAAAAAAATAAAGTACCGGTTGTTGCGATAGTAGGATATACTAACGCAGGTAAGTCCACGCTGTTAAATCACCTGACAGAGGCAGATGTGCTTGAGGAGGATAAGCTCTTTGCAACGCTTGATCCTACAACGCGTATTCTTGCGCTTGATGGCAAGCAGCAGGTGCTTTTAACTGATACGGTCGGGTTTATCAGAAAGCTGCCGCATCATCTGATAGAGGCCTTCAAGAGCACCCTTGAGGAGGCAAAGTACGCTGACATCATTTTCCATGTGGTGGACGCATCAAATATGCAGCGTGAAAAGCAGATGTTCATAACCTACCAGACATTGGATGATCTTGGTGTAAAAGACAAGAAATTTGTCACACTTTTTAATAAGCAGGATGCCCGCACAGACAACGAACCGCTGCATGATTTCAGGGCAGATTATACTCTTAACATTTCAGCGGCAAAGGATCTGGGATTAGATGAGGTAAAATCTCTTTTAGAGGAGATATTAAGAGAGAATAAGGTATATATCGAGAGAATTATCCCATATGATAAGGCTGGCGTGATACAGCTCATCAGAAAACAGGGCGAGCTTGTGTCGGAGGAATATGTGACTGATGGGATACAGATAAAGGCATATGTGCCGATGGAGGTGTACGGCAGGCTCGATTAGGGTGCTGCTTCGCTATATCATTATAATAAGCGAGGAATTTAAAATGTCGAAAACGCGTTCAATCCGCTGGGACAAGCTGGACAACACAGCAAATCTGTTCCCTAGTATAGCGGGGGAGAGCATGACAAATGTATATAGGATCTCAGTCACCTTAACTGATGAGATTGACAGTGAAAAGCTGCAGGAGGCATTGGATATAGTGCTTCCGAAGTTTGGTCTGTTTAATGTGAGACTCAGGATGGGAGTATTCTGGAACTATTTTGAGGAAAATGGCAAAAAGGCACCAAAGGTGCATGAGGAAAATACATTTCCGTGCAGATTTATAAGACCGAACAAGAATCACAGCTATCTTTTCAGGGTGACATACTATAAGAACAGAATAAATCTTGAGGTATTTCATGTGCTGACAGATGGCATGGGCGGCATCAATTTCCTTAGGGAGCTCACCTACCAGTATCTGCGTCTCACACATCCAGAGATTGCAAAGCTAAAGGGCGATTCATTGACGCAGGGCACATCCTTAAATAGAGAGGACAGCTTTGTAAAGAACTACAAATCAAGTAAGCCAAGTGGTTTTAACAGGCAGAAGGCGTATCTTTTAAAGCTGGAAAAGGTACCAGATGGAGAGTTTGGGCTGATACATGGCATGATGCCTGTATCACAGCTGAAGCAGGTCTGCCACCGCTATGGAGTTTCCATAAATGATTATCTGGTAGCATGCTTTGTGTGGAGTGTGTATCAGGAGTGTTTTCACGGCATGCCAAACGATATGCCTGTCAGGGTTGCAGTTCCTGTGAATCTTCGTCCTTATTTTGACTCCGTGACCACAAAGAACTTTTTTGTCATGATATCTGCTGAGTTCAGACCGCAAAACAGCTCCTACACATTTGAGGAGGTGCTTAAAATAGTGACGGATTCCATCAATTCACAGATTTCGAAGGAGCATCTGGAGGATCTTTTCTCATACAGTGTGTCAAATCAGAAAAATATCCTGATGAGACCGGTGCCTCTTTTTATAAAAAATCTGGCAATGAAGGCGGTCTATACGCAGTCGGCACTGGCAAACACCACTACTATCACAAATATTGGAAATATAAAAGTAGAGCCGGAATACGAGCCGTATATAACAGGCTTTTATTCCTTTATACCAATGTCCAAGGGACAGCCTATGAAGGGCACCATATGCTCCTACAAGGACACGCTGGTGTTTACTTTTTCATCTATTCTGGCCGATACGATGATTCAGAGAAGCTTTTTTAAGAAGCTTGTAAATGACGGAGTGGAAGTGACAATTGAGACAAATGGAGAGTATTATGACTAAATGCATGAAATGCGGTGTGTATATTGCAGACAATACAGATAAATGCCCGCTCTGCCAGCAGGTTGTGGCACCGGTTGAATTGTCATCGGACAATCATCAGGGCACTGAAGGGGTTTTTGAACAGCATAATGATGTGCCGGATAAGTGCGTAAACGATACAGATAGTGCAGCAAAGAGGGCAGATAGTACAGCAAGCCATGACAACGGTACGAGATATCCTGACGTCAAGGGCGCATCAAGAAAATACAGATTACTGGAAAATATCATATTGTTTCTGTCTATAGTAGGACAGATTGTGCTGACAACTGTTGATTACATGACAGACCATGAGATAAACTGGAGCTTTATAGTGCTTCTTGTTGTAATCTATGCGAATGTGACGCTGCGTCTGGCAATAGTCGGAAGAAACGGATATATTTTTAAAATTGTAAGCACATTTGTGTTCACGGTGTTGTTTCTCGAGGGCATAGACCTGCTAACAGGAGCCAGTGGCTGGGCACTTACATTTGTTTTCCCAAGCGCCATACTGGCTATGGTTCTTGCAACAATTATACTTATGATAGTAAACATAAGAAACTGGCAGAGCTACATGATGATGCAGCTTTTTCTTGTGCTGATGAGCGTGATTGCGATGATACTTGTGGCAGTCAAGGTCATATGGTTCCCATATCTGGCAATGGGAGCGATGGGCGCATCGCTGTTTTTGTTTCTCGGAACACTGATTATCGGTGACAAAAGAGCCAGAACAGAGCTGAAACGGAGATTTCATATATGATAGGCTTTCATGGAATAGGAAATTCGCATATGTTTGAGGATGAAGAGATGGGAAACTACCATCCGGAAATTGAAAACGGCGATAGTAATGGTGATAATGAAACTGGAATAATAGGAGCTTTGGGTAATAAGCTTGAAAAGACATTTAAGAACTCATTATCTGCCATGAAAAGTGAGCATGTGGAAAAAGCCCATAGCAATGCAGCTGTGGCAGATGAAGAAGTCAGTATACAGGGAAAAATACTTGCTAATCTGATGGGACATATCACAAATGACCTTGCAATCGGCAAAAAAATAAAATCCGGAGAGCTCAGGAAGCGCATGAAGGAACCTGCATGGCTTGTTCCGGACTGCTTTGTAACAGAGGATATAGATATGGGCGGTTTCACTATGAAGCTTTTATCTTCAAAGGAAAACCCAAATACAGAGCGTGTGATACTGCAGCTGCATGGTGGTGGATATATGGGGGCAGTGCGCAATGCATACTATGTATTTGCAGGCCTTTATAATGAGGTAAGTGAAGGCTGCTCAGTGCTCACGCCTGACTATCGCGTGGCGCCGGAGCACCTGTATCCGGCAGCACTTGAGGATGCCATAGCCTGCTATAAATGGCTCTTGTCACAGGGCTGGTTTGGTTCGCAGATTGTGCTGGCAGGAGACTCAGCGGGAGGAGGACTTGCAATGTGCCTCACCATGTATCTTCGAGACCACGTCATGCCGCTTCCGGCAGGAATAGTAGCCATGTCACCATGGACAGACCTCACAGCAGGCGGAGAGTCATATGAGACAAACTACGAAAAGGACCCACTGTTTGGGAACACAAGGGACAGTCTGATCTACGTGAATGACTATCCCGGTGACCACGATAAAATGGATCCATACATATCGCCGCTGTTTGGTAATTTCAGAGGCTTTCCACCAATGCTCATACAGGTAGGCTCGATAGAGATGCTCTTATCTGACTCGGTAGAGGCCGCTGCAAAGGCAAGAATCCAGGGCGTTAAGGTGCGACTGTCAGTGTATGAGGGGATGTTTCATGTGTTCCAGATGGGATACCTCAATTTCCCTGAGTCCAAGCGTGCATGGGCGGAGGTCAAGCGTTTCCTAAAGGTGATTAAAGAGGAAGAATAAATGAAGTAATATAGGAGCATTTATGGATGTAAATAGTACCTTTGAAAAAACAGGAATAAAATGTAAAGTATTACAGGAAATTATCCAGCTGGCGAAGAAGAATTGTGTTGAAAAAGTAATTCTTTTTGGTTCAAGAGCGCGAGGGGATTATAAAGAGCGAAGTGATATAGATCTGGCTTTTTGCGGTGGTAGCAGTAGTCATTTTATTTTGGATGTAGACGAAACAACTTCAACGTTGTTGGAATTTGATATAGTGGATTTGGATAAGCCTGTAAGAAAAGAATTGTTGGAATCAATAAAAAGAGAGGGGGTAGTGCTATATGAAAAAATTTGAGAATTTTAAGGCAGCATTAGTCAATTTAAACGATATTTTTTCTTATAAAGAACCATATGGAAATGTGGAAATTGCTGGCATGGTTGGCTTATATGAAATTTGTTTTGAACAATCATGGAAGGCGATGAAAGAATTATTAGAGAATTTTGGTTATGAGGAGGGTGCAACAGGATCGCCAAGAACAATTTTAAAAACAGCTTACAAGGCAGGAATGATTAGTGATGAAGAATTATGGCTGGATGCATTGGTTTCGAGAAATAATGTTGCACACGCATATAATCAGGCAATTGCAATGGATATTATACGTCAAACCAAAGAAAAGTATTATGATATGTTTATACAATTAGAGAAGAAAATAGAACAGGATTGGCTATAGCAGAGCATATCGCAAGTAAAATTTTTTTATGGATTATTCACAGGCTGCATAAATACAATTGCCGGAATAAATTGCATTTATGCAGGAGAAGGATGTTGGTATTTCGAAAGTGAGGACAAAAAATATAGCCTTGTAATTCCGAACAAGGAGATTAAAGAGGTATTTAAGCTGCATATACAGGAGTGGTTCAGAAATAAAATATTTTCCAATACCGACCAGTTGCAGGACTTTTGGAAGGCTTTCAAAGATGGAAAGGAAAGCTCCTATCATAAAGGAGAAAATAATTATGGCAAAGAAAATTTTAGTAGTAGTGGACGCACAGAATGATTTTATTACAGGAGCTCTTGGAAACAAAGAGTGTGACGTGGCAACAAATGTTATTGCAGAGGAAATCAGGTCAGGAAAATATGATGATGTGATATTCACAAGGGATACGCATGATGAAAACTATCTGAATACTCAGGAAGGAAAGAAACTTCCGGTAACGCACTGTATTAAAGGGACAAACGGATGGGAAGTAGACGCTCGTCTTAAAGATGCAATGAAGGAGCGTGGAGTTGACTGTAACGGTATGACTTATATTGACAAGCCGACTTTTGGCAGCAAAGAGCTTGGTAGACTTCTTGCGGAATATGACAACAGCGATACAGAGATTTATTTCTGCGGATTCTGCACAGGAATATGCGTAATAAGCAACGTAGCGATTGCAAAGACATTCTGTAAAGACGCAGAGGTGTTCGTAATAGAAAATGCCTGCGCCTGCGTAACACCTGAAAGTCATAAGACAGCAATAGAAGCAATGAAGATGATCCAGGTAGGCATTAAGGGCACACCCTCATGTTAGCGCACATGAGGGTGTGCCCTCTGCCGTATTCCCGGTCTATCGGTTTTCGTAGTTAGTCTAGTGAATTAAGCAGTCTTTCCTGTATAAAGCTGATAATACTTTCCCTTCTTTGAAATCAGCTCATCATGACTTCCCCTTTCAATAATGCGTCCCTGCTCCAAAACCATAATGCAGTCGCTGTTTCTGACAGTAGAAAGCCTGTGTGCGATAACAAATGTAGTACGGCCATGCATGAGCTTATCCATGCCGTCCTGAACAATACGCTCGGTACGTGTATCAATTGAGCTTGTAGCCTCATCGAGGATGAGCACAGGCGGATCGGCGATAGCGGCACGCGCAATGGCTAGAAGCTGGCGCTGGCCCTGGCTTAGGTTTGCACCGTCACCTGTCAGTACAGTATTGTAGCCGTCAGGAAGCTGGCGGATAAATGTATCGGCGTTTGCCAGGCGGGCAGCTGCGTATACTTCATCATCTGTGGCATCAAGCTTGCCGTAGCGGATGTTTTCCATGACAGTAGCTGTGAAAAGGTGGGTATCCTGCAAAACAATGCCAAGAGAGTGGCGCAGATCAGCCTTTTTAATCTTGTTTATATTGATGCCGTCATATCTTATCTTGCCGTCTGCTATATCGTAGAAGCGGTTGATAAGGTTAGTGATGGTAGTCTTTCCAGCTCCGGTAGTGCCAACAAAGGCAATCTTCTGACCGGGTGTTGCAAAAAGATCCACATCGTGCAGTACAATTTTCTCAGGCACATATCCGAAATCTACATCGTCAAATACCACATCGCCCTCGAGTTTTTTGTAGTCCACAGAGCCGTCAGCCTGATGAGTATGCTTCCATGCCCATAAGCCGGTGTGCTCAGGTGTTTCAGTGAGTTTGCCGTTTTCTTCCTTAGCATTTACCAGTGTGACATAGCCCTCGTCAGTCTCAGGCGCTTCATCGAGCAGTGAGAAGATACGGTCGCATCCGGCAAGTGCCATGATGATACTGTTGAACTGCTGGCTGACCTGCGAGATAGGCATGTTAAAGCTCTTGTTAAAGGTCAGAAAGCTCGCAAGCTTACCAAGGGTCAGACCGCCAAAGCCTGAAAGAGCCATAACACCGCCTGCAAGAGCGCAGAGCACGTAGCTTAGATTTCCAATCTGTGCGTTTACAGGACCGAGCATGTTGGAGTACATGTTGGCATTGTAGGCGCTTTCAAAGAGTTCATCGTTTATTTTGTCGAAGGCTTCAATATTTTCCTGCTCGTGGGTAAATACCTTGACTACCTTCTGGCCGTTGAGCATTTCCTCGATGAAGCCGTTAACCTTGCCGAGGTCGCGCTGCTGCGCAAGGAAATAGCGGCTGGAGAAGCCTGCAAATTTCTTTGTCACGACTGTTGTTACGATTACCATCACGATAGTTAGTATGGTGAGTGGAATATTTAATATGACCATTGAAACAAAAACGCTCACAACAGTGATAGCACTGTTAAGTATCTGCGGAAGACTCTGGCTGATGAGCTGGCGGAGTGTATCGATATCGTTTGTATAAATTGACATGATATCGCCGTGCGCATGTGAGTCAAAGTATCGGATTGGCAGATCCTGCATATGGGAAAAGAGCTCAACACGCAGGTTCTTAATGGTGCCCTGTGATACGTAGATCATTATTTTGCTGTATGCAAACGTACTGATGACGCCGATGCCGTAGAATACAGCGACCCTTCCCATTGCTGCAAGGAGTGGTCCGTAGTCGGGACTTCCTGTCTTAAGCAGTGGTACTATATAGTCATCAATCAAATTTTTGGTAAACATGGTTCCCTGCACATTTGCAAGTACACTGACAAAGATACATATCACAACAATTATGCAGGCCGGTAAATATTTCTTGAAAATAAATCCCATGAGGCGCGTAAAAAGCTTACCGGGATTTTTAATTTTGGGTTTTGGACCTCGTGGTCCTCTTGGTCCTGGCATCAGGCAGCACCTCCTTCATCAAAGTCTCCTCCGCCGTTTGTCTGGGAATCGTAAACATCGCGGTAGATTTCATTATTTTTAAGCAGATTTTCGTGAGTGTCAAAGCCGTCCACTTTTCCGTCATTCATCACGATGATACGGTCAGCATCCATGACTGATGAGATACGCTGTGCGATGATGAGCTTAGTGGTTCCCGGTATTGTTTTTGCGAGGGCAGCACGGATTTTTGAATCTGTTGCTGTATCTACAGCCGAGGTGCTGTCATCGAGTATGAGTATCCTTGGCTTTTTAAGCAGAGCTCTTGCGATACACAGACGCTGCTTCTGGCCACCGGATACGTTGGTTCCGCCCTGCTCTATGTAGGTGTTGTACTTGTCAGGGAAGGACTCGATAAAGTCATCGGCGCATGCCATTTTGCAGGCCTCAATACACTCATCTGTGGTAGCGTTTTTGTCACCCCAGCGCAGATTTTCGAGTATGGTGCCCGAGAAAAGCACGTTCTGCTGGAGCACGACAGCTACCTTGTTTCTGAGAGTGTCCATATCGTACTCACGCACATCGTGGCCTCCGACGATTACAGAGCCGGTGTCTGTGTCATAGAGACGGCTTATCAGGTTTACAAGGGAAGATTTCGAGCTTCCGGTTCCTCCTATGATGCCAATGGTCTCACCGGATTTTATGTCTAGATTTATATCTGACAGAACCGGAGTTTCAGCGGTGTCTGAATATCTGAAGGTTACATGCTTAAAGCTTATGCTTCCGTCAGGCACATCGTAAAGAGGTTCCTTTGGATTGTGCAGTGTGCTCTGCTCATTTAATACCTCGCTGATTCGTCTTGCGGATGCGAGTGAGAGTGAAATCATTACAAACACCATCGAGAGCATCATGAGGTTCATCAGAATATTCATGCAATAGGTGAGAAGAGCCATCAGATCACCTGTAGTGAGAGTGCTGCTTACCACCATATGAGCTCCGAGCCAGCTTATTAACAGGATGCAGGCATACACTGTAAACTGCATGAGCGGAGAGTTGTATACCACAAGGCTTTCAGCCTTTACAAATACGTCGTAGATATTTTGTGCTGCCTTTGAAAAACGTTTCTTCTCATAATCCTCACGGACATATGCCTTTACAACGCGGATAGCGGATACGTTTTCCTGTACGCTTTCATTCAGGTCATCATAGCGCTTGAAAGCTCTGTCGAAGTATTTCATGGCCGCCTTGCTGATGAAAAGCAGTAAAGCTCCAAGCACAATGACAGCGATTAAGTATATTGTCGCAAGGCGAGGGCTGATGAAAAATGACATAGCCATCGCACATATTATGGATGCAGGGGCTCTCATAGCCATGCGAAGCAGCATCATGTAAGCATTCTGGATGTTGGTCACATCGGTTGTCATACGTGTGACAAGGCTAGCGGATGAGAATCTGTCAATATTTGCAAAGGAAAAGGTCTGGATGTTGCGAAACATTGCAGCACGCAGATTCTTTCCAAAGCCCATGGCGGCCTTTGCACCATATTTTGCACCGAGACATCCTGTCAAAAGACCAAACAGTGCTGCGACAATCATACACACACCCATGATATAGATATGCCTTGTGTCGCCCATATTGACACCGTTGTCGATTATTGATGCCATTAGAAGAGGGATTATGGTATCCACAGCCACCTCAAGCAGCATGAAAACAGGTGTCGCAATCGAAGCCCATTTGTATTCCTTTATTTGGGCACCTAGTGTTTTTAACATATGTTTTGTCCTTTCTTCTTATATTTCGTATTTGATTAAAACAAACTTCCCACATTTATGGTAATGTGGTTAACTAAAAAAATACTTGCATTTAATTAGTTAGTGTGCTAACTATATTATAGATATACTTTTTTTATTGTCAAGAAAAATCTATGAAAGGATTTCAGATATGAAGGAGTTTACACCGGATAAATACTTAGGACACAAGATAAACCGCATCAGCAGGAGCATAGACAGATATTTTGACAGAAAAAGGTGCAGTAAAACAGAATGTATACCGCGAAGCCAGGGTATGATGATTGGATATATAATGGATAATCAGGACCAAAATATATTTCAAAAGGATATCGAAGCAAAGTTTCATCTGTCAGGAGCCACAGTGACAAATATGCTTAAAAGTCTTGAAAAAAACGGCTATATCGTGCGCACACCTATGGAAAATGATGCAAGGCTTAAGAGGATTGAGCTGACGAAAAAAGCACTGGACCACGAAAACAGGGTGAGGGAAAATATAATGGTAATAGAGGAAGCCATGCACGAAGGCTTTTCTAAGGAAGAGTTTAACATGATGCTGGGCTTTTTGGACAGAGTGATTGACAATATGGAAAAGCTTAACAAGTAACAAAAGAATTACAGAGTTGAAAAAGTAGCATAAATATTGTGGATTTTTTTGTGCAATAAGTCAAAATGCTACAAAATATTGTTGAGCGTATTGACATAGCAACAATATCTTGTATAATTTAGATTGTCATCAAAAGACAGATGCACAGATTTGTATTAAATAATATGGCATTTTATATGTAGCTATATTGTAATTGTTTGGTGAAAAGCCCGCTTTATATTGCAGGGCAGTGACATGAATTAATGATTACATCTCATTTATAGCTGCATATTTTGTGCCATTACACATGATAAAATGCATATATATAGTATGTGTATTGGATGACAATACTATATATAGTACGCTACATTATATGAAATATAGTATACAGAGAGGAGAAATTCACATGAAAATCATCAAGCGAAGCGGCAGTGAGGACATATTTGATGCAGCCAAAATTGTAGCTGCCATTAGAAAGGCAAACAATTCAGTGCTAGACTATGAGAAGCTTACTGCTGATCAGATTGAGGAAATTGCAAGCAACGTGGAGACTGCATGTGAGAACATGAAGCGCTCTCCAAGCGTTGAGGAGATACAGGATATGGTGGAGAACCAGCTCATGAACAAGCGTGCCTTTACCGTAGCCAGAAACTACATTACTTACAGATATAAGAGAGCCATCGTCCGTAAGTCAAACTCTACGGACCAGCAGATTCTTAGCCTTCTTGAGTGCAATAACGAGGAGGTAAAGCAGGAAAACTCCAACAAGAATCCTACTGTAAACAGCGTGCAGCGTGACTACATGGCAGGTGAGGTGAGCAAGGATATTACACGCCGTTTCCTGCTTCCTGAGGATATAGTGGAGGCTCATGAGAAGGGGCTTATCCATTTCCACGATGCAGATTATTTTGCACAGCATATGCACAACTGCTGTCTTGTAAACCTTGAGGACATGCTTCAGAACGGCACAGTAATCAGTGAGACTATGATTGACACACCAAAGAGCTTTTCAACAGCCTGCAACATCGCTACACAGGCTATCGCACAGATTGCCAGCTCACAGTATGGTGGACAGAGTATCTCGCTTGCACATCTGGCACCATTTGTACAGGTCAGTCGTGAGAAGTTCAGAAAGCAGGTGCTAAAGGAGTTCGAGAGCGTAGGACTTGATTTGGATGAAGAAAAAATCAACGAGGTAGCAGAGCTTCGCGTCAAGGAAGAAATCAACCGCGGTGTGCAGATGATTCAGTATCAGGTCATAACACTCATGACTACAAACGGACAGGCACCGTTTATCACAGTATTCATGTACCTGAATGAGGTATCCGATCCGCAGACAAAGGCAGATCTTGCCGCAATCATTGAGGAGATGCTGCACCAGAGAATAAAGGGCGTAAAGAACGAAAAGGGTGTATATATCACACCGGCATTCCCTAAGCTCATATATGTGCTTGAGGATGATAATATCACAGAGGATTCAAAGTACTGGAATCTCACAGTGCTTGCGGCACAGTGCTCTGCAAAGAGAATGGTGCCTGATTATATTTCAGAGAAGGTCATGAAGGAGCTTAAGGACGGAGATGTGTATACATGCATGGGCTGCCGTTCATTCCTCACAGTGGACAGATGCTCACAGACAGCGGGAAATGTGGCACATGCCAAGAACTTTGATCCAAACAAGCGTAAATACTATGGACGTTTCAACCAGGGTGTTGTCACCTTAAATCTCGTTGATGTGGCATGCTCATCAGAAAAGGATGAGGAAAAATTCTGGAAGATACTTGATGAGAGACTTGAGCTGTGTCACAGAGCACTTATGTGCAGACATAAGAGGCTCCTTGGTACCAAATCCGATGTAGCACCGATTCTCTGGCAGAACGGAGCACTTGCACGTCTGAAAAAGGGAGAGGTTATAGACCCATTATTATTTAACGGATACTCAACAATCTCACTCGGCTATGCAGGACTTTGTGAGTGTGTACGCTATATGAAGGGAGTATCACACACAGAGCCAAAGGAAGGCACACCGTTTGCACTTAAGGTAATGCAGCGCTTAAACGATGCATGTGAGCAGTGGAAAAAGGAGTCAAACATCGATTTCAGTATATATGGCACACCGCTTGAGTCTACCACCTATAAGTTCGCAAAGTGCTTACAGAAGCGCTTTGGTATCATCGAGGGTGTTACGGACAAGAACTATATTACAAACAGCTACCATGTGCATGTAACAGAGCAGATTAATGCATTTGACAAGCTAAAGTTTGAGTCCCAGTTCCAGAAGCTGTCTCCGGGTGGCGCTATCAGCTACGTGGAGGTACCAAACATGCAGGACAATATCCCTGCAGTGCTTTCAGTAATGCAGTACATTTACGACAATATCATGTACGCAGAGCTGAATACAAAGAGCGACTATTGCCAGGTATGCGGCTACGACGGAGAAATCAAAATCGTAGAGGAAGAGGGCTCAGGCAAGCTTATCTGGGAGTGCCCACACTGTGGCAACCGTGACCAGAACAAGATGAGTGTAGCCCGCCGTACATGCGGCTATATCGGCACACAGTTCTGGAATCAGGGAAGAACCCAGGAGATTAAAGAGCGAGTGCTTCATCTGTAGAAGTTAAAGGAATTGTATTTGAGACAGACCATTCTAAAAGCACAACATAAAGCATAAGAAAAATAAAACCGTCGTACCGGACCTTAAATGGCAGGGTACGACGGTTTTACTTATGTGTTTTACTGAGTAATTATTTTAATTACTCATCAAACTTTTCGGCTTTATCGAAGAGCTCATAAACCTCTTTTGAAGGCTCCTTTGTGCAAAATGTCACAACAACGGCTGCGATAAGTCCTAAAACAAATCCCGGCAGCAACTCGTAGATTCCGGTTGATGTGAGGAATGCATACCACAATATATCAACGGCAGCACCTGTTATGATTCCTGCAACAGCACCCTTGAAGTTAAAGCGCTTCCAAAAGAGGCTGAGCATGATTGCAGGTCCAAAGGCAGCTCCAAAGATACCCCATGCATTGGAAACAAGTGCCATGATAGAGCCGGCATTAGGGTTTGAAGCGATGATGAGTGCTGCAACAGCGATTCCAAGAACTACAATACGGCCGGTCCACATCATCTCTTTGTCACTTGCCTTACCTTTTCTGATGACAGGCTTGTACACATCACTCGAGAATGCAGATGAAGCAGCAAGCAGCTGGCTGTCTGCGGTACTCATGGAAGCAGCAAGCACTGCTGAGAGCAGTATACCTGAGATAACACCCGGGAAAATCTTTCTTACAATCTGGATGAAAACAAGAGAGTTTTCATTTATAGATTCGTCAAAGCCAAGGAAAAGTCTTCCGATTACTCCGATTAAGGTTGCAAAAAATACAATAAGCAGAGTCCATGTTATTCCTATTTTTGCTGATTTTTTCAAATCCTTCTGTGATTTGATGGACATGAATCTGATAATGATATGTGGCATACCAAAGTAACCAAGTCCCCATGCCAGTCCTGACACGATATCCTGCCAGCTTGAGAATGGATTTAAGTAACCGCCCGGGAGTGCTGACATAGATGATGTATCAAGCATAAATGCTGCAAAGATCGGTGCTATAAACATAGAACCAAGCACGAGCATGCCCTGGAAAAAATCGGTCCAGCATACAGCCGAGAAGCCGCCGAGGAAGGTATAGCCTACGATGACAACTGCTGCAAGATACATGGCAATCTGAGGATCCATTCCTATTACAGTGTGGAAAAGAGTACCACATGCCTTTACGCTTGATGCCGCATAAATAGTGTATGCAACCAAAAACACAATTGCACATATCACCTGCAGTGCAAGTGATTTGGACAGGAATCTGTTGGTCAGATACTGTGGAATGGTGATTGAGTCGTTTGCTACAATCGAGAATTTTCTCAGTCTCGGTGCTTCAAGCAGCCAGCTTATAGTGTAGCCGATTGCAAGTCCTACAGGAATCCATACCTGACCTAAGCCCAGTGCATAGATAGAAGTAGGAAGTCCCATGAGTACCCATGCACTCATGTCTGAGGCTCCGGCTGACAGCGCCGCAACCCATGGTCCCATCTCACGTCCGCCGAGGAAGTAGGTCTTTTCTCCGCCGTTTCTGTTTTTCACGAAGAAGAAGATACCGATACCCAGCATGCACAGCAGATAGACGATAAATACAATAATTTCTGATGTTTTCATTTGTAGTACCTCTTTAATAGTTTATTTAGTAACCATGCTACCACGTTAGCGTGATAAAGGCAAGAAAAACTTTCTCTTGACGAATACCCTGCGTTGACATATCATAGTATATAAGTGAAAGGGAGTAGCCGGCACAAGAGTGCTTACTTATCCGTCAGTACGATTGCTCATACATATATGACAGCAATCCGGAGAGTGATTAAATGGCGAGACTTTTGTTGTTTTATACAGCAGAAGTGTCGCCTTTTTTGTATATAAAAGCCTTCTGCTGATAAGACATAGATGTATCTATCAATTAATCAGGCATCCTTAAAAAGGACAGCAGAAGGAGGAAAATTATGATTTTTGTAGCAATTTTACTGCTTATAGCAGGCTTTGTAGCACTGGTGAAGGGCGCGGATGTGTTTGTGGATGGAGCGGCGGCGCTCGCCGGGAAATTTGGTATTCCGCAGCTTGTGATTGGACTGACGATTGTGGCGATGGGTACGTCGCTGCCGGAGGCGGCAGTCAGCATCACTGCGGGAATAAAGGGTAATGCAGGGATTACAGTCGGCAATATAGTCGGCAGCAATATACTAAATATCCTTATAATCCTGGGAGTGACGGCACTCATCACAAATGTAGCCATACAAAAAACCACCTTCAAATGCGAGATACCGTACATGCTTCTTATCACAGCGGTGCTTCTCGTGATGGGAATGACAGGCAATGAAATCACATTCATTGAGGGTGTTATACTGTGGATTTTATTTATTGCATATCTGCTTTATTTGTATATTCTGGCAAAAAAGGGTAATGACAGCGGTGATGAGCAGTCGGTAAAGCTATATCCGGTATGGAAATGTCTGCTCTTTATTGTGCTGGGCGGTGTGTGCGTCGTAATTGGAAGCCAGTTTGTCGTAAACGGTGCCACGACCATAGCAAGAGCCTGCGGCATGAGTGAGCGCTTTATCGGACTGACAATCGTTGCATTCGGCACATCTCTTCCGGAGCTTGTTACATCTGTTTCAGCAGCACGCAAGGGAAATGCCGGTATAGCGATTGGAAATATAGTCGGCAGCAATATTTTCAATATACTCTTTGTAGTCGGAACAGTAGCTCTCATTTGTCCGGTACCGTTTGAGAGCAGGTTTGTGATTGATACAGTTGTGGCAATCCTGTGCGGTGTGCTCCTGTGGGTCGGAACGATAAGACATAAAGAGCTTAGAAAGCCATGTGGAGTGGTGATGCTGCTTTGCTATGCGGCATATTTTGTATATTTGGCAGCTATGTAATGATGTATTTTTTTGAATTGCGATGACTGTGTTTAAAAAGAGTGTGATGAAGAGATAATAATTAAATTTAGCAAACCGTCAATAATTGTGCATATAAATCGACGCCTTGACATCAAAATGATTGAGATTTCACACTAAATATAAATAATTAATTAAAAATAGCACTCTTGCTTGACAAGTGCTAATTGCAGGTGTATAACGTAGTCAGAACGAACGGAAGGAAGCGATTATAATGGATAAAAACCCAAAGCATCCATTGAAGAAAAAGAATAAGGCAGATGCAAAGAAGCATCAGAAGCATGTATACGAATAGCACCTTCCACTAAGGAATACTATCCAGTAAGCACAATGTACCCCAGCCCGTCACAGGGTTGGGGTATTTTGTGTTTTTGGAAGTGTTTTCAGAGACAGCCCGTGAGGCAGTTGTAAATACATTTTCACCGGCACCTTTTATGAGAGAAGCTTTAAGCTTGTCGCCATACATATAGAGGTCATTTCCACGTACAATTCCCCATTCCATCAGAAGCGCAGCCGCACCGGTCACAAACGGTGTAGCCATAGATGTCCCTGTTTTTGAAGTGTAGCCTCCCGTGTTTGAGCATGAAATAATGTCTACACCGGGCGCAATGATATCAGGCTTTATGCTGTCAAAGGCCCAGGTATAGCCTCGGCCGGAAAATGCGGCTGTGCGGTTTGTTCGGCTGTCATAGGCTCCGACAGATATGACATTTTGAGAGGTTGAGGGGATGGTCAGGGTGATATCAGGCGATGCATGGATAAATGAGGTCTGTGCATTGCGCAGAGCACCTGACGGCAGCCATATATCCCATGAGCCGTCTTTTACAGATATGGGTTCAAGTGATATTTTCCAGATGCCGGGTGAGATGTATTCCGATCCCATGAGTTCAATGAATATTTCCTGAAAAGGAGAGTAGGGAGAGGGACCGCCGCCTGTTATATATATGTCTGTCCCATCGAGATTGTATCTGTATGTAAAGCCCTTTGCCTGATTGGTAATTGTATCGGGAATCTCCAGCATATCATTATTTGGTGCACTAATGCGCAGCTGTATCTCATCCCAGTATTTTTTCCATAAATCAATGGAAAGAGCCGGCTCAGGATAGCCTATCACAAGCTCTGCATCGGCAGGGTATGAGCTGCCGTTTGCATGCCCAAAGCCGGCTCCATCGTTACCTGAGCCGACTGAGACAGCGCAGCGGTAGTTTTCTGCTATATAGTCCAGGTATGCTTCAAGCAGTGAGGTGCCGCTGTGTGAGCCGTTACTTGTGCCAAAGCTTAGGTTTATGGCGATAGGCATGTTCATATCGATTGATTTTCTTATGCAAAAGTCCACTGCCAGCATAATCTGCGTGGTTGTGGGAAAGCTGGCACCGCCTGAGGTTTTGAGTTTTACGATTATAAGAGTGCTTTCATAAGCAACACCGCGGTATTTTGTGTTTTGTTCATTACCATTTCCGTTTCCGGCAGCGATTCCTGCCACATGAGTGCCGTGCCCGGATATGTCGATGCTTGGGCAGATGCGCTGCATTTCTAAGCTGTTTCCTGCATTTATGGCTTTGGTGATTGTATCGCGGTCATATAAGGTGCCGAAAGGGATGATATCACTGTGTGAGGAATCATCGGAAACAGTCTGGTCCCACAGATAGGCGATTCTGCTTACACCATCCTGTATAAAAGCCGGATGGGCATAGTAAATTCCGGAGTCGATAATGCTTACGAGCACACCTTTTCCGGTCAGATTATATGGATTGGTGTGTACGGGAGTGATGCATGAGGCCTGAGAGCCCTCGTACACATCGTAGTTAAACTGCTTTGGCTTTTCCATATATATGATTTCATCGCACAGGGCAACGGTATTTACAAGTGATTTCTCAATTACGAGCACCGCATAGTTTCCGAGCAGCCTCGTGATGAGTACAGAAGGATACTTTTCTTTTATTTTTTCGATGTCACCGACATATTTTACTATCACTTCCCAGCTATCACTCTCCGGCAGATAGCCGCTTGAAAGCCCGCCCTCTTTTCCAAGCTCATAAGGGGTGGACAACAGGGCGGCGGACAGCTGTGGAGAAATTTTCTCACTAAATGCTATTTCCATACTAACCTCCATTTTTTATTAGTAAAATATTAAAAAAATCTTAAAAGACAGATGCAATATATATTTGGTATGATTATGTCATAATAGTAATTATTCAGAATCACCCCACGCACATTCGTAAAATCGCACGATACTCGTGCTTTGTCTACACTCCGTTACGGTCCGCGCTGAACAAACGTCCCCGGACGTTTAGCGCCGCTGCTACGCAGCTAATTTTACTCATATGTGTGGGGGTGGCTCTATTCGAGCCACCTTGAGAACAAGAAAACCTGCTGCTTACATGCAAGCATGACGCATCAGCTTTTTTGTTCTCAGTGGTTCTGAATAGTTACTTATAATCAATTAATTATAAGAAACAGGGAGGTCGAAATGAGTAAAAAGAAAAAGATAATCATTTCAGTGATTGCAGCTGTGCTTATCATAGCAGTGATTGTGTCAGCTGTTGTCATTGCAATGACAAAGGGAAAGAATGCAGCAAAGGCATCGGGAGTCTATGCAAACAAGGTCGCTGATGTCATGTATCAGGCAGGAAGTACTGACAAGTACAGCGGTGTCGTGGAAGCAGCCGATACCATGGATATCAAGGCTGACAGTGAAAAAACGGTAAAGGATATTCTTGTGTCAGAGGGGGATGAGGTACAGGTGGGCACACCTCTTTTTACCTATGATACAAAGGATCTTGCTGCGAAAAAGGAAAGCGCCACGCTTGAGCTTGAGAGCTTAAACAATACGCTTTCCGGCTATGATGCACAGATAGAGCAGCTCACCAAGGAAAAGAAGGAAGCGCCAAAGGATCAGCAGCTTGACTATACACTGCAGATTCAGCAGGCGCAGACACAGCAGAAGCAGACTCAGTACGATATTGCCACGAAGAAGGCAGAGATAGAAAAGTATGATGAGAGCATCAAAAATGCCACTGTAAACAGCACAATGATTGGTGTTGTAAAGAAAATCAATGAGAATCAGAGTGCAGACACAGCAGATACTGCATTTATGACAATCGTTGCCACCGGTGATTACAGGGTAAAGGGCACAATTGATGAGCAGAGCTTTTTAAACAGTGGACTCGCAGAAGGGCAGGCAGTTATAGTGCGCTCGAGAGTTGATGAGTCAAAGACATGGCAGGGTACCATCAGCAAGGTTGATACTGAGAATCCTCAGACTGATAACAGCAATTCCGGCATGTATGATGATGGAAGCAGCGAGCAGAAGGCATCAAAGTACAACTTCTATGTGCAGCTTACAGGCACAGGCGACATGCTTTTAGGACAGCATGTATATGTGGAGCCGGATTTCGGACAGACAGAGGTGAAGGATGGTATTTGGATTGATGAGAGCTATGTCGTAAAGGATGGCGATGATGCATATGTATGGACACTTAATAAAAAGGATAAGCTTGAGAAGACAAAGGTTGAGCTTGGAGACTATGACGAGAATCTCATGATGTATGAAATCAAGTCAGGGCTTACAAAGGATGACTATATAGTATGGGCATCTGATGACCTATATGAGGGTGAGCCGGCACAGACATGGGAAGAGTACGTTGAAAATGGCGGCGGTGAAGATTCAGTCTATGACGATATGGGTACAGAAGCTCTTGATGACCAGATGCTTGAGGGCACTGAGGGCGGTCCTGTTGATGATGGCACCATGGATGATGGCACAATGGACGAAGGTGCTGCAGATGCCACCGGTTCAGGTGACGCGGAGGTACAGTAGATGATTCTAGAACTCCAGCATATTTATAAAAACTATGACCAGGATAAGCTCGTGGTGCCGGTTTTAAAGGATGTCTCACTCCAGATTGAGGAGGGAGAGTACGTGGCAATCATGGGGCCGTCGGGCTCCGGCAAGACCACTCTCATGAATATAGTGGGCTGTCTTGATCTGCCAACATCGGGCACATATATACTTGACGGCAGACCTGTCAGTGAGCTTAAGGAAAAGGAGCTTACTAAAGTCAGACGGGATACAATTGGATTTGTATTCCAGAATTTCCAGCTCATGCCGAGAGAGAGTGCACTGGACAATGTATGCCTGCCACTCATATATGCCGGTGTGAGCAAAAAGGACAGAAGGCAGATGGGTATGGAGGCATTAGAGCGTGTAGGGCTTTCAGACAGGGCTGATTTCAAGCCAACACAGCTTTCAGGAGGACAGAAGCAGAGAGTGGCGATAGCGAGAGCTATGGTCAATCATCCAAAGCTTCTGCTTGCGGATGAGCCTACGGGAGCACTTGATTCAAAGTCAGGCAAGCAGGTGCTTGAGCTCTTTGAGAGCCTTAATGAGTCCGGTGTGACGGTTGTCGTGATTACACATGACAGAAAGGTAGCCGAGCAGGCAAAGCGCATCGTCCACATCATAGACGGCGAGATAACAGAGGAAGGACAGGAGGCAGGTAATGAAAAAGAAAAAGAGAATTAAGATCATTATAATAGCTGTCCTTGTAGTTGCAGTTGCAGCGGGAAGCATCACAGGAGTTGTTTATTACAGAAACTCCAAGGGGCTTGCTTCCGTCATGAGTGTTTCGATGATCAGCACGACAAACGACTACACATCCATGACCAGTGGGGGAATGGTGTGTGATGATGCATGTCAGACAATCAATTTAAAGGATGGACAGAAGGTGACAGAGGTTTATGTCACAAAGGATCAGCAGGTAAAGGCCGGAGATAAGCTCCTTGCATATGATGTGACGAGTCTTTCGCTCTCGGTTGAGATGAAGCAGCTTGAGATACAGAGTCTTGAGAACCAGCTTGCATCGGAAAAGCAGAAGCTTGACAAGCTAAAGAACACTAAACCGATTGAAAAGCAGCCCGAGACTCCTGTTACACCTGAGCCACAGCCTGACACACAGCCGTCTGCGCCTGAGCAAACGCCTGATGAACAGCATGATGTGATATCTGATTTGTCAGAGGCCAAAGGAAGCGGTACAGAGGACGATCCTTATGTATTTACATGTACAGAAGCTTCATATGTATCAGGAGAGCTTTTGAATACACTCTCAGAAAAGAGCGCGGTAGCGCGGTTTGTAATAGGAGATGCGGATGCACCTGATATGGAGCTTATCGTAAGAGGAGATAGGCTTGGCGGCTATGATGAAAGCGATGAGATAAAGCTTTTCCTTGCAGGCACAACTACAGCAGGCGATGCTTCTGATGATACAGAAGGAAGTGAGCCGTCAGATACCAAAACAGACAGTGCCACAGAACAGACCGCACAGACAGAAGCTGATACCGCGGCAGAAGAAAAGACATACACTGCAGATGAGCTTAAGGATGCCATAAAGGAGCAGACCAGAAGTGTTGCCGATGTTGATTTACAAAAGAGAATTGCACAGGCTGATTTAAAGGAACTGCAGAGCGAGCTTGAGGATGGCGTGGTATATGCAAAGAAGGATGGAATCGTGACAACAGTCTGTGATCCTGCCAATCCACCGCAGGACGGTACACCTTTCCTGCAGCTTTCGGGAGCATCGGGACTGTATATCAGCGGAACAATCGGTGAGCTGGATCTGGATACGGTAAAGGTAGGACAGAGCGTATCAGCAGTCAACTACATGACAGGTGATACCTATGAGGGCACGATATCCGAGATAAGCAATGTGCCGTCAGACAGCGTAAACTATTATGGAGACAGCAATCCAAACTCCTCATTCTATGAGTACACTGCATACATTGAGAATCCGCAGAATCTCAAAAAGGGCGATTCACTTGAGTTGACCATAGATACATCATCAGAGGGCTCTGACAGCGGACTATATATCGACAAGTCATATGTCAGAACAGAGAACGGACAGTCATATATATACAAGGATGATAACGGAAAGCTCAAAAAGCAGTCTGTCAAAACAGGCAAGTCACTCTGGGGCTCATATGTAGAGATAAAGTCAGGTCTGACAAATGATGACTATATCGCATTCCCGTATGGAGTCAGGGAGGGCGAGAAAACCAAGGTATCCGAAGATGGTATGTATTAGTTTAGCAGGGAGGATTAAAGATGCTTGAAAATATTAGATTGTCCTTTAGGGGAATCTGGTCACATAAGATGCGTTCGTTTCTGACCATGCTTGGAATCATCATCGGAATTGCAGCAATTATTGCGATTGTTTCCACAATTCAGGGCACAAACGAACAGATAGAAAAGAACCTCATAGGTTCGGGAAGTAATAACGTAAAGGTCACACTGCAGAAGGATGGCTATGATATGGATTTATCATATGAAACGGCGCCGGCGGGAGTGACTGAGGTATCGGCTGCCACACTTGACAGCATAAAGGAGCTCGACCATGTGAAAAATGCAGCTCTTTACCGTACAAGACAGGCTTCTAATGCAGTCTATTATCTGAACACGGCGCTTTCGGGCGGCAATATAACATGTGTCGATGACGGATATTTCGATACTGCAAGCTATGTAGTCATGAAGGGCAGAGGCTTCTCAAAGAATGACTATGCAAATGCACGCAGGGTGGCTCTTATTGATGAGAGCGTGGAGAGCAGCCTGTTTTCAGGAGAGAGCGCACTCGGCAAGACAGTAGAGATACAGGGATATCCGTTTACAGTAGTCGGTGTAGTCACGGAAAAGGACAGCTATGACCTGGTAATAAACTCAATGGATGATTACTATATGTATGCCCATGATGACAGCCAGGGCAATGTATTTGTGCCAAGCGGAACATGGCCGGTTATATTTGGTTATGATGAGCCGCAGAACCTTTTGCTTAAGGCAGACAGCACGGATACCATGGCTACAGTGGGAAAGGCTGCTGAGGAGATACTTAACAGCAATTTAAATGTCACAGACGGCTCTGATGTGACCTACAAGGCACAGGATTTACAGGAGCAGGCAAAGCAAATACAGCAGCTCAGCCAGTCAACCAACATGATGCTCATCTGGATTGCCGGAATATCACTGCTAGTCGGTGGTATCGGTGTCATGAATATCATGCTTGTGTCAGTCACAGAGCGTACCTCGGAGATAGGACTTAAAAAAGCAATCGGAGCAGGAAAGGGAGCAATACTTGGACAGTTCCTCACAGAGGCAGTTGTTCTCACAAGTCTTGGAGGTCTGGTCGGAGTGCTGGTCGGAGTGATACTCTCTAAGGTCATCTCAATGCTAAACGGCACGCCGACAGCGATAAGTCCGGCAGCAGCTATACTTGCGGTGCTTTTTTCCATGGCAATCGGAATCATATTCGGTATGCTTCCTTCATACAAGGCAGCGAACCTGAACCCTATTGACGCACTGCGCCATGAGTAATTTTTATTAAAATTGCCGTTATTGTGAAAAAAATAACAATTCTTTGTATTTTGATGAATACAAGGGTAGAAAAAGTTTAAAAAATTTTGTAGAATGTTCCTAGTAGATAAATACTAGGAGCATTTTTTTAGAGGAATCAGGTCATGTGATATGGGAAGTGTCACATGGTATAATGATTCTTCTAAGTATGTAATTAATTAGGTAACAAAATATACATTATTTTAAGGAAAAGGAGATAATATGTACGCTGACGAAAACGTAATCAAAATCAAACATGCAGTTTTGCTTGAGGTCGCAAAGGCTGCATTTGCAGGTAACCTCGATGAGATCAGAGATGACATCCCATTCACACTGATTCCGGGACCGACACTTCAGTTCCGTTGCTGTATCTACAAGGAGAGAGAAATCATCCGTCAACGTGTCAGACTTGCAGAGGGTAAAGCACCAAGCGCAAACGATGACGGCAATATCATCCAGGTAATCAGCTCAGCATGTGAGGATTGTCCGATTTCGAGCTACACAGTTACTGAGAACTGTCAGAACTGTCTTGGCAAGGCTTGTATCAATGCATGTAAGTTCGGAGCAATTGAGGCAGGACGTCTCCGCTCACATATCGATCCACAGAAGTGTAAGGAGTGTGGACGCTGTGCACAGGCATGTCCTTACAACGCTATCGCTCATTTAAAGAGACCATGTAAGTTCTCATGCCCTGTAAATGCCATTACATACAATGAGTACGGCATTTCAGTGATTGATGAGAGCAAATGTATCAGATGTGGTAAGTGTATCCACAGCTGTCCATTCGGAGCTATCGGATCAAAGACATACATCGTAGATGTAATCGATGCAATCAAGTCAGAGAACAAGCATGTATACGCTATGGTTGCACCTGCAGCAGAGGGACAGTTTGGCGCAAATATCACTATGAACAGCTGGAAGAAAGCTATGCAGGCAGTTGGCTTCAACGGTTTTGTTGAGGTAGCGCTCGGTGGAGATATGACAGCAGCATACGAGGCTGACGAGTGGCTTGAGGCATACGAGGCAGGAGAGAAGAAGGTTACATCATGTTGTCCTGGATTTGTAAATATGGTTAGAAAGCACTATCCTGAGCTTGCTGACAAGATTTCTACAACTGTTTCACCTATGTGTGCAGTTTCAAGAATGATAAAGGCAAAGGACCCTGATGCAGTTACAGTATTCATCGGACCATGTGTTGCCAAGAAGTCAGAGGTACATGATCAGAAGATAGAGGGCAATGCAGACTATGTACTTACCTTCAGCGAGATTCGTGCTATTATGAAGGCAAAGGGAGTACAGCTTGAGGCTGATGATACCTCATATCAGGAGGGCTCAGTATTCGGTAAGCGTTTCGCAAACTCAGGCGGAGTTACAGCAGCCGTAATCGAGAGCATGAAGGAAAAAGGCGAGGATGTTGATTGTAAGGTTTGCAAGGCAAACGGAGCAGCAGAGTGTAAGAAGGCACTTCTCCTCTTGAAGGCAGGCAAGCTTCCTGAGAACTTCATTGAGGGAATGGCATGTGAGGGCGGCTGCGTAGGCGGACCAAGTTCATACAATGACATGGTGACTACCAAGAAGTTCCGTGATGATCTCTTAAGCAGAGCAGATGACAGAAAGATTCGTGACAACATCGCCAACTACCATATGGAGACATTTGAGATGCACCGTAAGGAGCAGTAATAAAATGATTGTTACAGCATAAGCTTTTTAAATCCCCCGACTAGTTCGGGGGATTTTTGTGATTGCGAATATCTGCAAAAAGATATGTGGTTAGTCATATTGAGAACTGAATAGTAACAAAGATATTAAATAAATTAATTACTTATTAAGACTGCACCGGAGGTATTCATGATAAAGAAACAATTGTAACATAACTGAAATATATGAAGCCAACATTAAGAAATTCTCAAGGAATTTGCAGTAGCAAAAAAGATTGTTTAACGCTATAATAGATACTGCTTGAAATAATATTATCAGGTTTGAGTAATAATATAGAGAGAATAATTATAAAATGCTAAAGAGGATTGGAAAAATGGACAAAAATAAAAAGATGATTATCGGCATACTTACGGCTGCAATAGTTCTGGTGGTGGCGTTTATAGTGTATATCACATGCTTTGATTCACATATTGAGTTCAGCAGCAAGTTCAAAAACGGTATTACTGTTGAGTATGGCAAAAAGTTTGAGGTACCAAAAATCAAGGCGTATGTCAGAGGCAGGCTTATAAACCGAAAGGGAAAAGAGATAAAATGCACTATAGACAGTAATGTCGATGCGACAAAGACAGGTTCATACGAGATAAAGGTAACTGCTCAATACGGTAAAAAAACTGCGACACAGACCATCAAGGTTGAGGTGAGGGATAAGAAGGCTCCGGAGATTACATTAAATGGCGATGCAGAGATGACTTTAGAGGCAGGCAGCGAGTTCAGCGACCCGGGATATACGGCAACAGACAACTATGATGGGGATCTGACAGACAAGGTATCTGTCACAGGAGCTGTTGATACTTCAAAGCCGGGAGACTATGAGATAAAGTACAGTGTCGCTGACTCGTCAAAGAATGAGAGCGAGGTCAAAAGGACTGTGCATGTCACAGATACCACTGCACCGCAGATAAAGCTTTCGGGTGATGATTTTATGTCAGTTAAAAAGGGGGATAAGTACAGTGATCCGGGATACACAGCAACAGACAATTGTGACGGAGACATCACAGACAGTGTCAAGGTATCAGGAGATAAGGTAGATAAGGATAAGGCAGGAAAGTATACTGTGACCTATGAGGTCTCAGATTCATCAGGCAATAAGGCTACAGCTACAAGAGTGGTCAGTGTGTATGATCCGGTTGCCACGGCAGACACGGTAAACCCGGGCAACAAGATTATTTATCTTACCTTTGACGATGGTCCCGGAAAGTATACACAGGGGCTTTTAGATTTACTTGATAAATACAATGTAAAGGTTACCTTCTTTGTTACAAATACGCATCCTGACTATCAGAACCTGATAGCAGAGGAGGCTAAGAGAGGCCATACAGTGGCTATCCACTCTGCCAGCCACAAATACAACCAGATATATACAAGCGAGCAGGCATTCTTTGATGATCTTGAGCAGATGAACAGTATCATAAAGGCACAGACAGGAAATGATGCGTCAATCATCAGATTCCCGGGTGGCTCGTCAAATACTGTGAGCAAGGATTACTGTCCGGGCATTATGACACAGCTCGTAAATGATGTGACAGCAAGAGGGCTTTTATACTGTGACTGGAATGTATCGAGCGGAGATGCAAATAATAAGCCAATCAGCACGGAACAGGTAGTGCAGAATGTCATTTCAGGAGTACAGAGCCACAACGTATCAGTTGTATTGCAGCACGACATAAAGGATTTCAGTGTAAATGCGGTCGAGCAGATCATCCAGTGGGGACAGGCGAACGGTTACACGTTTTTACCACTCACCACAAGCTCACCGATGTCTCATCATCGTGTAAACAACTAAAAGCACCAAAATAATAAAAAAGCACAAAAAAGAAGAGTTCAAAATGAACTCTTCTTTTTTAATCATGATTCTTATATCTTATTCCCCAATTAACATTTTTGTAACTATCATCTTACCTAAATATATAATAAAGAAAAAGGTACATAGAAACTAGATTGCCTGAGTGGTCAAAATTATTTAACTACCTCAACGTTAACGGCCTGTGGACCTTTAGCGCCATCAGTGATATCGAACTCTACTGATGCACCTTCCTCGAGAGTTTTGAAGCCCTCCATGTTAAGTCCTGAGAAATGTACGAATACATCCTTTCCGTCCTCGGCTGTGATGAATCCGTAACCTTTTTGGTTGTTGAACCATTTTACTGTACCTTTGCTCATCGAAAGTACCTCCAAATAATAATAATGCTGCTTACGCAACTAACGTTAGAATAGCATAACAGGTTTAAGATGTAAAGCAATAAAGTCAAAGTTCTTTAAAGTTTATGTCATTATTTGCTAAAAATTTCATTACAAGCTTATCCCATTCACTGTCTAAGGTCTTATCCACTGAAAAAATATTGTAGGATATTCCGGTTGTCAGAGTCAGAAGTTTATTCTGATACCTGATATTTATGAAAAAACCACTGATATCGGACACGGTGAAAGCAGAGTGCAGACTGCTTAGGGTGTGCTCCATGTTTTCAGGTGAAAGCAGAAAGACAAACTTGAATGACGATGGAGCCTGTCTGCCCTTTATCAGGTCAAAGCAGTTTGTGCGAAGCATCCTAAATGGGAGTATGCTATAGCCCGCTATACCATTTTCCTCAAGCTCTGTGGAGCTGTAAAAGCCCTTTTGCAGGTGACCATCTATGACGTATGAGGCTGCCTTTGTGATGACGGCCTCCTGGAGCAGGAAGTTGTCAAAGATTTCCGTGCGAAGCAGCTTGTTCATAAAGTCCTTTGTGTCTGTCAGTTCAATTGATATCATAAATTCTCCTCATTTTCCACATTGTATGTGACAGCGAATGATTGTTCTAAGTGGTTTTGAATAGTTATAGATTATTATATCATACATCAGATTCACGGATTATGCCATAAAAATAGCCATAAAAATAAAGCCTGTTCAACTGGAATAATTGTAAAGTCCGTGGTAGAATAAATGCGTTATGCAATGAAAACAGGAGGCAATCCATGAAACAGGAAAAATTATTTGATTTACTAAAAGCGGCTGTTTCACCATGCGAGTGTGTGAAGGCTGCAAAGCAGGAGCTTTTGGAAAACGGATTTGAGGAGATAGATTATACAGGTGACTGGAAGCTTGTGCGCGGTGGCAGGTATGTCTTAAATCACCATGATACGACCATGTTTGCGTTTACTGTAGGAAGCGGCTACAACAAAAAGGATATGGTGCGAATAGCGGCAGCTCACACAGACTATCCATATCTTCGCATAAAGCCAAATCCGGATTTTATGACAAACTCATATGCACAGGTTAATGTAGAGGTGTATGGAGGACCGATTTTAAACACATGGTTTGACAGACCTCTCGGAGTGGCAGGGCGCGTGGCTATAAAGAGTGAGAATGTGTTCAATCCGCGTATGGTGCTATATAGGTCTAAAAAGCCTGTCATGATTATTCCAAATCTTGCCATTCATATGAACAGGGATGTGAATAAGGGTGTCGGGATAAATAATCAGGTGGATCTGATGCCGGTGCTTGATTCAATACCTGAGGATGAAAGGACCACGGATTATTTCCTTAGCTTTCTGGCTAGAGAGCTGTCTGTGGAAAAGAGCGATATCATAGACTTTGAGCTCAATACATTTTGTATGGAGGAGCCTTGCTTTGTCGGTGTGAATGACACCATGATTTCATCACCGAGAATCGACAACCAGTCATCCTGCAGGGCACTTCTTGATGCCATAGAGGATGGAAACAGAGCTGATGGAATAAACATCATAGCGCTTTTTGACCATGAGGAGATTGGAAGTAACAGTAAGCAGGGCGCGGCCTCTATAATGCTTCACGATATGCTCAGACGTATTTTAAGAAATATGGACCTTTCAGAAAATGAGATAGATGAGAGCATATATGATGCCATGCTTTTGTCTGTCGATGTGGCTCATGCGCTTCATCCTAATAAAAAGGAAAAGATGGATATCACAAATATGCCTGTCATGGGAAAAGGCTTTTGTATCAAGCAGGCGTGCTCGCAGTCGTATGCTACGGATGCACAGGCTATCGCTATTCTATGTCAGCTGTGTGATGAAAAGGGCATACCTTACCAGCGTTTTGTGAACCGTTCGGACAGCCGTGGCGGCAGCACACTGGGCTCGATTGCAGGTACGCTTTTGCCGGTAAAGACTGTGGATATAGGTATACCTATTCTTGCAATGCACTCAGCCTGTGAGCTTATGGGAGTACGCGACATGAAAGCCTTAAGCGACTGTGTGACGGCCTTTTTCGGGTACCATTAAAGGGCAGATAACCATTATGGGAAAATAAATACAGAAACCTCTTGCATAAGTTTAGTTTTCGTGTTACTATGACGTAGTAATGAAAACTACTTGTTACGGAATGAAATAACTTTTAAAAAAGTAATTTAAACTTTTATTATCATATAGTGCAGGAGGAATAGATATGTATAAGATTATAATAGATAGCTGTGGTGAGCTCACAGATAGCCTTAAGAAGGATGGACATTTTTGCAATGTGGCACTCGAGCTTGATGTTGACGGATACAGAATCCGCGATGATGAGAGCTTTGACCAGCATGATTTCTTAAGAAGAGTAAAGGAGAGTGTAAAGGGGCCAAAGTCGTCATGCCCGTCTCCTGAGGAATATATGCAGGCCTTTGAGGGAGAGGCTGACCATGTATATGTTGTCACACTTTCGGGCAAGCTCAGCGGCTCATACAACAGCGCTGTTTTAGCGGTCAATCTGTACAACGAGGAGCATGAGGACTGTGGCAAGCAAATCTATGTATTCAATTCCCGCTCAGCATCTATAGGCGAGACACTAATCGGCATGAAGGTACAGGAGTTTGAAGAGAGTGGACTTTCATTTGATGAGGTTGTAAAGCAGACAGAGGAGTATATAGCTTCAATGAATACCTTCTTTGTGCTTGAGACACTTGATACATTAAGAAAGGCAGGACGATTAAGCAACCTGAAGGCTTTTGTGGCCAGCACTTTAAATATAAAGCCTGTAATGGGCTCAACCGATGAGGGCTCAATCCAGCAGCTTGGCCAGGCCAGAGGCATGAAGAGGGCACTTACCAAGATGGTAGAGGATGTTGTGGCTGCCACAAAGGACTGTGAGCACAGGATTCTTGCAATTTCACACTGCAACTGCCCGGAGCGTGCGCAGTATGTGAAAGCTTGCCTTGAGAAGCTTGCCAGATTTAAGAAGATTGTCATTGTGGATACTGCCGGCATCTCAAGCATGTATGCAAATGACGGGGGCATTATTATAGCAGTATAAGGATATGGTCTTTATTTTATCGGCCGGATATATTATAATGATGGCATGGGAAATTTAGATTACACACAGGTTTTAAACAAAATAGAAAACACACGCCGTTTCGGCAATGAGCCGGGAGTGGTGGTGACAGCACAGGTCATAAAGGTGCTGAGAGAAAAAGGAAAGCAAAAGCGCATAATACCGTATATCCATGTGGCAGGCACCAATGGAAAGGGCTCGGTGTGCGCTTTTTTTTCTAGTATATTAAAAAAAGAGCATATGAGGGTAGGCACGTTTGTATCACCGCATCTGGTGGATTTTGAGGAGCGCATCACGGTTGATGGGTGTATGATACCTAAGGAGGATGTCACAAGGCTTGGAAACTATCTGCTTGATATAGATTTTGGCATAGGACTTACGATGTTTGATTACTGTCTTGCCATGGCTCTTTTGTACTTTGAGGAGCAGCAGTGCGATTATATGGTCATTGAGACAGGGCTCGGAGGCAGGCTTGACTCAACGAATGCAATCGGCACACCGCAATGTGCCGTTATTACAAAGATAGGATATGACCATATGGCTATCCTTGGCAGTGATATAGCGGATATAGCGGCTGAGAAGGCCGGTATCATAAAGGAAAACGGCACAGTGGTGGTGGAACAGCAGGATAAACGTGCCATGCAGGTGATCGAGCAGGAAGCGCAAAAAAAGCATGCAAGGATAATCACTGTGGAGCAAAGCGATATAGCACGCTGCAGCGGCTACGCACTGAGGCTTTGTGGCACATTTCAGTGGGAGAATGCTGCAGCTGCAGAGCTTGCGGCGCGGTATGTGCTGGGAAAGCGCTATGGCGGGTCGGAATATGAAATGCAATATGATAAGACAGGGGCAAAGAGAGAGGAAACAGACCTGAATGACAGGATAAAGAGTGCACTTGAAGAGGCTGTGTGGCCGGGACGCATGGAGATAGTATCAAAGGGGCCGTTTCTGCTAGTGGACGGAGCACACAACAGCAATGGCGTTGATGCGCTCAAGGAAAGCCTCATGCATATGTATCCGGGTGAGAAATTTTGCTTTTTCATGGGAGTCATGGCTGATAAGGACTACGATGTCATGATACGTGAGATTTTACCTCTTGCTGAGGAGTTTTATACAGTGACACCGGATTCAGACAGGGCACTGCAGGCATCGAACCTTGCTGATTTTATCAGAAAAGAGGGAGTTAAGGCAACAGAGCTTTCAGGAGTTGATGAGATAAGAAAGCACCTGAAAAGAGATACGAAAAATGTTGCATTTGGCTCCTTGTATTTTATTGGGGAGCTTAAACAGCACCGGATATAAACACCGGAAATATAGCAATATCGCTTGTGATCGGACTGCTGCTTGGGCGTCCGTTTGGAAGGGTTAATACAGCTATTGAAAAAAGTAAGAAAAAGTCAGGCCTTATCTTATAATATAATAGTAAAAAAAGCTATATAGAAACTTAAGTTATGGTTATTATAAAAAAATAGTACTAGACATTTTTTTCCTATTGTACTAGAATGAGCATAAATGATAGTAGACCCGATATATGATAACGCTAGGTTATATCGGATCCGTAAAGAAACGGAGGATATAAAGATGGAAAAGAAGGATATCGATTGGTCAAACCTTAGTTTTGGCTACCAGGAAACAGATTACAGCTATGTTTCTAATTATAAAGATGGAAAGTGGGACGATGGACAGCTCACAAAGGATCATACAGTGACACTTAATGAGTGTGCGGGAGTATTCCAGTATGCACAGACATGCTTCGAGGGACTTAAGGCATACACAACAGAGGATGGCAGAATTGTCTGCTTCAGACCTGACTTAAACGCACAGCGTCTTAAGGATTCATGTGAGAGACTTGAGATGCCTGTATTCCCGGAGGATAGATTTGTAAAGGCAGTTGAGGAAGTAGTAAAGGCAAATGCTGCATGGGTTCCACCATACGGCTCAGGCGCTACACTCTATATCAGACCATATATTATGGGAACAAACGCAGTAATCGGTGTTAAGCCGGCTGATGAGTATCAGTTCAGAATCCTTGTAACACCTGTAGGACCATACTTCAAGGGTGGCGCAAAGCCAATCACAATCCGTGTATCAGACTTTGATAGAGCAGCACCTCACGGAACAGGACATATCAAGGCAGGACTCAACTATGCAATGAGTCTTCATGCCATTGTAGATGCACACGCACAGGGCTTTGCAGAGAATATGTACCTCGATCCTGCAACACGTACAAAGGTAGAGGAGACAGGTGGTGCAAACTTCATCTTTATCACAAAGGATGGCACATTTGTTACACCTAAATCAGACAGCATCCTGCCATCAATCACACGCCGTTCACTGATGGTAGTTGCAGAAAAGTACTTAGGACTCAAGGTTGAGCACAGAGAGGTGCTCTTTGATGAGGTAAAGGATTTTGCTGAGTGTGGACTTTGCGGAACAGCAGCAGTAATCTCACCGGTAGGAAAGATTGTAGACCACGGCAAGGAAATCTGCTTCCCAAGCGGTATGGATGAGATGGGACCTGTCACAAAGAAGCTTCGTGACACACTTACAGGCATTCAGATGGGCCATATTGATGGACCGGATGGATGGGTTCACGAGATTAAATGTGATTAATTAAGTGTGATTAGTAAGAATATGCATTTATAATAAAGCACCGGGTATTATGTTATGTCGTAATATCTGGTGCTTTTGTATTGTCTTACATACTTATTTTATGTGGCATAATAAGACGATTTGTGCTAATATACTCTTATATGTATGCAAATGTTTATAAAAGCTTGGAATAGATATATAAAAGCAAACAAAAGAGATAACCGGGGGATAATTAAATGGACGAGTATGAAAAGATAAGACAGAGAAAGCGCGAAGAATATAGAAAGAGACACCGCGCCCAGGTCAGAAGAAAGCAGCTTATTGGCAATGGCATTGTTATAGGCGTGATAATACTTATAATTGCAACGGTAATCATAGTTGTAGCTTTAAGGGGCAAAAAGGCAAAGCAGGAAGAAGTAAAGGCAGAGGTGACCAGTACTCTTTACAATCCTATACAGCCAAAGCTTGATGTACAGCTGCTGACACCCAATCCGTATTCCAGACCACAGAAGGCACTAGAGAAGGTAAACGGTATAGTTGTCCATTATACAGCAAATCCGGGTACGTCAGCCAGACAAAACAGAGACTATTTCAATGGCCTGGCAGAGACCAAAAAGACCAAAGCAAGCTCACACTTTGTTATAGGATTAGAGGGTGAGATAGTGCAGTGTATACCTTGCAATGAGATATCGTATGCATCTAATAACAGAAACAGTGACACAATATCGATAGAGTGCTGTATAGAGGATGAGACAGGAAAGTTCAACGACAGCACATACCAGTCGCTCATAGAGCTCACCACATGGCTTATGGGGAGGTATGATCTGAGTGCTGATGATGTAATAAGGCACTACGATGTGACAGGCAAGAAGTGTCCGCTATACTTCGTGGAGCATGAGGATGCGTGGGAGCAGTTTCACAAGGATCTGGATACATACATCGAAGAAAATGGTGTGCCAAAGGAAGAGGCAAGCCAAAACTGATAATATACAATAAATTAAAGGATGATTTAAAAAATGAAGGAAATTATCGGAAATCTGTTAAAAAAAGAGAATGTACGTCAGAATCTGAGCAGCCTCAGACAGGAGATTAAAGATGAAAATGCATTAGCAGAGGCTCTAAGGCTGCTTGCAGGAGAAGATGAGCTGCTTGTGTCGTTTATGGGAGCAGAAGATGCAAAAACCAGAAAGAACGCAGCGCTTCTGATAGGAGATCTTCATATGTCGCAGCTTTCTGATGAGGTTTTTAAAGCATACGAGGCTGAACAGATGCGCTTTGTAAAGGGCTCATATCTGGCGGCGCTGTCACAGCTGGACTGCAAAGAGCTCTTGCCACAGCTTATGGAGCGTGCAAAAGAGCTTGAGCATATGACAGTCACAGCTGAAAATAGGAAGCATATTGAGGAAGAATTAAACGAGATAAATAAAATCTTGATTAAATATAATGGGATAAAGCACCATACACCTGTGCTCGAGGGAGTAAAGGCTGAGCTGCTTCTGATGACAAACCGCCTTCACAGAGAGGTGGTACGACGTCAGATACCGGTTAAGGATACAAAGCTGCATCCGCTTGGAGTACTTGTAAAGACTGACAATATACCTCTTATCATGCAGGTGCGCACATTCAGAAAAATGTACTTTACCATACATGCAGCATCGCTTCTGCCAAAGGATGCACAGGAAGCAGCCGGACTTCTTGCAGAGTCAGATATGTATGATATATTAAGACGCATGCACCGTGAGGGTGGTCCGTTTTACTATCGTATTGAGAGCACGGCAGATGCGGCGTACCAGAGCAGGCTTGCGAAAGCTATCGATATGCATTTTGCGGGCAGGATGATCAATTCACCAAATGATTACGACGTGGTGATCAAGCTCATACCGACAAAAAATGACAATTTTTTTGTCTGCATGAGATTATGTTCTATACAGGATAATAGATTTGCGTACAGAAAGAATGTGCTTCCTACATCGATGCATCCGTCACAAGCGGCACTTATTGTTTCACTTGCAAAGCCATATCTTAAGGAAACGGCACAAATCATGGATCCGTTCTGCGGAGTTGGTACACTGCTTATAGAGCGCGCACATTTAGTCCCGGCACGCGAGATATATGCTACAGATACCTATGGAGATGCAATCACTATGGGTAGAGAGAATGCTGCGTTTGCCAAAACAAGAATTAATTTTATACACAGGGATTTCTTTGATTTCAGACATGACTACAAATTTGATGAGCTGATTACGGATATGCCGGTTCGTAACCGACAGACCAAGGCGGAGATGGAGCTTTTTTACGAGAGGTTTTTCGACAAGGCCTCAGAGCATCTGGTATCCGGCGGAATCATAGTCATGTATTCAAATGAGATTGGGTTTGTGAAGAAACAAATCAGGCTGCGTGTCGAATACCGTCTGCTTCAGGAGACATGTATTCTCGATAAGAAAGACTTTTATTTGTTTGTTATCAGATATGAGGATTGATTTGTGTGAGTTTTTAGGAGGAAAAAGGCGGGGCTGGACTAGCTTAAATGCATAATAAATGAAAAAAATATAGAAAAATAAAAATAAGTGTTGACATATTTGGTTTGATTTGATATTATATCAAAGTCGCGTGAGACAAGCGACAGAAAATCAAATATATGCGGAAGTGTCGGAACTGGCAGACGAGCAAGACTAAGGATCTTGTGATTATTGCAATCGTGTGGGTTCAAGTCCCATCTTCCGCATTGAACAATAAGACAGGGATCAAGCAAAGCGTTTGGTCCCTGTCTTATTGTTCAAAGCCGAAGCGAGCCTTGAACCCATGGTTCAAGGTCTCGCCTCCGGCTCGGTCGGCTCGTGGCATGAGGTCCCCCGGACCTCACTCGCCCCATCTTCCGCAAGGCTTCGGTTGTTGTGTGGCAGGCGCCAGTGGGTCCAAGGTCTCGCCTTTGCACTCCATCTTCCACGTTAAAATGGGGTAAGCTAAATTATACGGATTTCGTTCAAAATTGCATATTAGATCAGAAGGAGAGGACAAGCTTATGAGTCAGAAAAAATACAGTTTATTATACCCGGATACAAATGCACAATACCGGACTTTGAGTGATGTGACTATGCATGATCTGGGGATGGATCAAATCTGCAAAAAGCTGTCAGCAAAGGAGCGGGAGCAGAACTACATCCAAAACGTGATGGCGCGTTTGTATGCAGATCCGGCGGTGACACAGTACCGCTGCGATATTTTCGAGGATGTCCTTCAACAGAAAAAAATGCGTGATGATCTTATGGAAATACTCGAGCGCATCAGCTTTCTGAGGGAGTACGGTAGCTTTAACCGGGAATATGATGAGAGTGCCTGCATCTGGGATCTGTTGCATCGGCTGGACGAGCTTAATGATTATATCAAGTGTGTGGATGCGCTTCATACATGTCTGGCAGCTTCGGACATTCATTCCGCAGGCTTTCTGGGTTTAAAAGCTTATGTGGAGAAAATCTATGCGGACAACGGATTTGCGGAACTGAAAAAAGATATCTCAGAACTGAAAATGGACACTTCACAGCTTAAGAGCATTACGGTAGGTATTAACTTGAATGACCGCTTTGAAGCGGACGGAATCGGTCTGATATCTGTAAACAGCAAATATTTTACCAAGTCCGGAATCCTGGGCAATTTTTATGACCATATTGCGTCAAAGGATCGGATCAATGAGGATACCATATGGAAAAAGAATTTCAAATTTCAGCCATTTGATGTGAATGCAGACGCGGTGATCAGCACTCCTATGCAGAAGGTGATGGATACAGCTGTTATGCGGTCGGAAAGCCGGGGTGGTATTGTGAAGCTTCCCGAGGGAGATCAGGCAAAGGATGTGACTCGTTATACAGACCGAATCGTCAACCATATGATTTCCCATATGGTGAAAAGAGTCAGAGAAGTACTGAACAAATATGTTTCTATTACCATTACCGACATGACAGACTTGATTCCGGAGCTGCTCTACTATATCAAATGGGCGGAGTACATCCAAAAATTGCAGGAACAGGGCTTTACCTTTGCTAAAGCTTCTGTATATAAAGAGGGAGAAAATGAATCTGATCCGTATATGATGCAGGCACGTGGAATTTACAATTTAAAGCTTGCTGTTTTTGAGACAGAGGAGTCCGGGAATATTGTACCGAATGATATGGATTTCGACCGGAATAGGAGAGTGTACATCTTAACAGGTGCCAACCGAGGTGGAAAGACGACAATTACACAGGCTGTTGGGCAGTTGTTTGTGTTGGCGCAGGGTGGCATATATATTCCGGGAAAAGCATTTACATTTTCCCCTGTTACAGGTATTTACACCCATTTCCCGGCAGATGAGGACAAGACATTGGATTTAGGAAGGCTTGGGGAAGAATGTAAGCGTTTTAAGGCAATCTATGAGGAGGCAGATGACAGGAGTCTGCTTTTGATGAATGAATCATTTTCTACCACTTCGTTTGAAGAAGGATACTACATTGCCAAGGACAGTGTCAGGGCAATTTTACATAAGGGAATGAGGACCATTTATAATACACATATGCATAAGCTGGCATTTGATGTGGAGGAAATGAATGAAGAGCAGCAGAAGGCAGAGCACACAGATGGGAAAGCGTTTTCCATGATCGTGCACATGAAAGGGACAGAACGCTCCTATCAGATTGAAGTGGCGCCTCCGGAAGGGAAATCCTATGCAAGCGAGATTGCGCAGAAGTATGGGGTTACATATGAGATGCTGGTGAAATAAGGAAATGAGCTCCAAAATCGAAACTTTGAAAGGTAAAACGGTCGTGCTTTAAACTCTGTTTTCATCATCCGGTTCGGGAATTTTATAAGATATATCTTTCTTGTCACCGGGAATATGGCGACACAGATACTTCAATGGACAAGGCAGAAACGATGTCGGAGAAGCTTGCCAGATTGCAGAAAGAAGCAGAAAGCCATAGACAAAACAGTCGAAGAACATTTTACAAAGAAATGAGGTAACACTCCTCCTCTTCAGGAATTATGTCCAGTCAATATTGGTATTACCTGTTGGATCGAATTATTGGACTCGAGAAACATGAGCGAATCACAGAAGATGCGCAGGCCAGAATGCTAAAAGAGGCAGTTCAGACTTCGTACCGACGAGGTGGAGAAGAAACAACCCAAACTCAGCTAAAAAGCCGGAGAAAAAGTAGCTGAAACTGCAGAAATCCCCAAAACAGCTCCCAAACCCAGCCAAAAAGCTGGAGAAAAGCCGGCAAAGACCTGGCAAAAAGTAGCTGAAATCACTATAAATCTCAAAACAGTTAAAAAAATCAGGTTATTGCTGAAGCGTATAGATTCATTAGTGGGGTAATACAATATATTAAGGGGCAAAATAATAATCCAAAACATAAATGGTATTTGAAAATTTAGCAGAAAATATATTGACTTTGTGAATGAAATTAAGTAATATATGCACATAGAACAAAAACTTTCGAGGTTTTTATCAGAAATGGTGCTTGCACCAAGTTTGGGTTTGAAAAAAGTCCGTTACAATATACAGAGATGTTATGTGTATTGTAATGGACTTTTTAGTTGCGGAAGTAAGAAACGATGAGCTATGTTGCAAAGATAGTCTATGATAAAGATAATCGTGTAACAGAAGAGAACGATGCACATGGGAAAATAAAGGAAATGAGAAACAGAATGAGAAAAATAGTAGCAGCTACAGAAGAAAATAAAGAAGAAATTTTAAAATTGTATAAGATACAGCTAGGCAGGGAGTTTTGTCCATGGGACGATTCTTATCCTGGAATGAAGGAGATTGAGTTTGATCTTGGTAGAGAATCTTTGTTTGTAATGATTGATGGGCAGGAGATTAATGCTGATGCCGGAAGCAAAGAGGACAGAATTATCGCAGCGATTTCAATTGATGATGATCCACAGGTGGAGAGGCTTGATTGCTGGAGCCATAAACTGGCACCCGGGGCTGAGCTTTCAAGACTTGCGGTTCATCCGGATTTTCAGAATCAGAAAATTGCGAGACAAATGCTGGTATTTGGGATGGAAGAGCTCGCAAGGAGAGGATACAAAAGTGTGCATTTTTTAGTCAACAAGCTCAATGTGAAAGCTCTGCGCTCGTATGCAGTGTTTGGATTTGATACAGTGGGTGAATGCAGCCTGTATGGGCAGCCGTTTTTGTGCTATGAAAAGAGCCTGTAAAAAAATATGATTTTTTTGAAAAAAGTGCTTGCATTTTTGAAAACAATCTGATATTATATACGAGTCGCGTGAGACAAGCGGCGAAAACAAAATATATGCGGAAGTGTCGGAACTGGCAGACGAGCAAGACTAAGGATCTTGTGATTATTGCAATCGTGTGGGTTCAAGTCCCATCTTCCGCATTATAAAACTAAAAAGGGTTAAGCCTTAGGGCTTAGCCCTTTTTAATTTTAGAAGCGGAAGCGGACCTTGTCCCCATGGGTCCAAGGTCTCCGCTCCGCTACGGTCGTTGCAGAGCAGACGTCCCCCGGACGTCTTGCAACCCATCTTCCGCAAGGCTCCGGTCGTCGTGGTAGAGCAGGCGCCCTATATTGAATGATAAGTCAGGAAAGGTAAGATTTTTATGATTAGATTTAATAACGATTACAACCGCGGTGCATTTGATTGCATTTTGAAAGCACTGGCGGATACAAATACAACCAGCTATCCGGGATATGGTGAGGATGAGTGGTGCGATAAGGCTGAGCAGATTATTAAGGGGCTTATTGGCAGAGATGATTCCATGATTAAATTTATTCCGGGTGCGACACAGGCCAATTATGTTGTGGTTGCGGCGGCACTTTCATCCGTGCAGAGCGTGATTGCAGCGGATACGGGACATATCAATTGCCACGAGGCAGCTTCTATTGAGAATACAGGTCATAAGATTCTTGCGCTTCCTAACACGGATGGTAAAATCAGTGCTGCGCAGATTGAGGCGTGTGCCGCAGAGTATTATGACAATGCAAAGCCTGAGTATCTGACAGAGCCAAAGATGGTTTATATTTCATTTCCGACTGAGCAGGGTACTCTTTACACGAAAAGAGAGCTTTGCGATATAAGTGCTGTCTGCAAGAAATACGGCATGTACCTGTTTGTTGATGGTGCGAGAATGGGCTATGGACTGGGCTCAGATAAAAATGACCTTACACTTTGTGATTTTGCCATGCTTTCGGATGTTTTTTATATCGGTGGCACAAAGTGTGGTGCGCTCTTTGGCGAAGCGCTGGTTATAAATGCTGAGGATATCAAGTATCGTTTTAAGGCTTATATGAAGCAAAACGGTGCAGTGCTTGCAAAGGGCTGGCTGATGGGCTTACAGTTTGCCACTATGCTTGAGAATGGTGATTATTTTGAAAAGACAAAGCGTGCCGATGAGCTTGCCATGCAGATTAAAGAGGCATTTGAACAGAAGAAGGTACCGTTTTGGGTTGAGAGCTTTACAAATCAGCAGTTTGTGATTTTATCGGATGAGCAGAAGAAGACACTTGCCGAGAAGTACTATTTTGAAGAGATGGGAAGAGAAAAAGAGGGCACTGTAGTGCGATTTTGTACCAGCTGGGCCACAAAACAGGAGGAGGTTGATGCACTGGTTTTAGATATATCAAAGCTGGTGTAGTAACAGATTTATAGTTTTTCGTACATTTCGTATAGTTTTTTAAATTTATGCTTGCATTCTTCTAAACTTTTTGGTAGAATAATGCTTGTTCGCAGGAGTGGCGGAATTGGCAGACGCGCAGGCTTCAGGTGCCTGTGGTAGCAATATCGTGTGGGTTCAAGTCCCATCTCCTGCATTAACAGGGAAGTCGGTGAACGGCTTCCTATTTTATTTTGTGCAGATAATTTTGAAAGCCTATTGGCTATTAATGGTCTGTAACCGTTGCCTGCCACACTGAGGGGGTACAGCTGTCACAGGAATTTGATTATTATATTGGAGATGGGATTGCAGCGTGAAGAGATTGAATCTATCTTATATTAATGTAATATGTGTGTTTGTTTTGTCCTTTGCTGTTATGGAGTATGTAAATCTTTTGATTGGCAGAGTGGGCGGATTTCCTGTGCTTGCAGGGGTGCTTGTGTCATATTCCGTTATGAGATATGGCAGCTTTGCAAGGAAAAATATGGCATGCTACATGGGCATCTATATACTGACATGGTTTATCGGCACGGTAGTGCTCTTTATCTCAAAATACTCAGGCTGGGGCAATATCAAAAAGCTTGGTCCGGCGCAGTATTTTAAGGCACTGTACGGCTCAACTCTGTCAGAGATATGGGGGTATTTTTTTGCAATTGTGCTCATGCTGACAGTGATTGTTTCACTTTTTCCGCTTACCGTGATAAAAAGCAGAAAAATATATGCACGGTATGTGTTGGGAAATACGCTTTTTTGGACGATAATACTCATACCGCTTAAGTTTATAGACAAGAAATTTGTCAATCACAAGGTGATGTGGCAGGCCGGCTGTATGATGGCCTTTGCTGTGCTTTTGCTTGTGCTGGAGCTTTTCGTTGTATACAGATTGGTGAAATACAGGTATTGCGATGAACATGCAGACAGGAAAGTGCGCATTCACAGACGCAGGGTTCGAAGGAAAACCATAAAAGCTGTAATAGTCATTGTGCCGGTCGTTGTCATTGCAATTATTGTTGTTTACACATATTTCATGTCGCCTTCAAACGAGCCGGCTGAGTATGAAAAGGTCGCAAGCTGTATCACAAATGATGACAGGCTTGGGCCTATGGTTTATGACAGTCAGGTGTATATTCCGATAACCATAGAGCTTGACTATGCAGGAACTGGCAGTCCGCTTGGCTATATTGTATACAAGGATCAGGACTATAGCAGCAGGTATTATGAGGTTGCAGCATCAAACCTCTTATATATGAATAAGAACGGTGACGATACATATTTACAGATGGCGGGCAACGCATCAAATTCATACAAGAAGCTGTCTGTAGTTGAAAAAAGCAATTCATGGAAGGACTGCAGCGTTTTTCTTATGTGGGATGAGGAGTGGCAGTCAGAGTCTCGCTACAGCAAGGATGTCACAGGCTATACGGAGTGCGATGAGAATTTCATAAAAAGTCTTGAGGATACCTTTGGCGCAGTGAAAATAAACCCGGCAGACTTCAAGGACTATGATGCCTATTTTACAATAGAGGGCTACAAATCCATGAAGGATGCCATAGAGAGTGACAGTCATGTGGGCACCTGGGTGGGCTGTATACTGGCAAAAGACGATAAATTTTACTATGGCAGCTACGATAATGAAATCACAGGCGGACAGCTTCAGATGCTGCGCCATGTGCTTGGCGGTAATTGATATAGCATTTAATTTTTGCCGAAAGAAAATTAAAGTAAAAAGAAATAAAAAAAGGATTTTTAAAAATCACGTCGAATAATAACTAGTGTAGAGCATAATTAGTGGAATGTAACGCTATTTGTTACATGTGTGTGTGAATAGCAGCAGAACATAACGACTGTGACAGCGAGGAGGCAGATAAATGACTATTCGCGAGCAGATAGAAAAACGTGAGCAGGAAATACTTAGTCCGTTCGCATGCCTGAGCACCAACTCAAGAGGCAGGGACTATGATGAGCCGCAGTGCGATATCAGGCCTGTTTTTCAGCGGGACAGGGACAGGATACTGCATAGCAAGGCATTCAGGCGTCTGAAAAATAAGACACAGGTGTTTCTTACACCAAAGGGTGACCATTACCGCACACGTATGTCGCATACACTTGAGGTGTCGCAGAATGCCAGGACAATAGCCAAGGCACTGAGGCTGAATGAGGATCTGGTGGAGGCTATAGCGCTGGGACACGATCTGGGGCATACACCGTTTGGACATGCGGGTGAGCGTATCCTCAATGAGATATATGAGGGTGGCTTTAAGCATAATGAGCAGAGTGTGCGCATAGTGGAGAAGCTCGAAAAGGACGGGGCAGGACTCAATCTGACCTGGGAGGTCAGAGATGGTATGCTAAATCACCAGACTTCGCTCATGCCACACACCTTAGAGGGCAAAATAGTCAGGCTTTCAGACAAGATAGCCTACATAAATTCAGACTTTGATGATGCAATCCGCGCACAGCTTCTGTGTGAGGATGATATACCGCTTGAGATAAGAAACACGCTTGGAAACAGCACCAAGGCCAGGCTCAATCATATGGTGCACAATATCATCACAAACAGCATGGGAAAGGACGATATATGCATGTCAAAAGAGTCCGCGCAGGCAATGCAGGATTTGCGTAAATTCATGTTCGCAAACCTCTATAACAATCCAGTCGCAAAAAGCGAGGAGAAAAAGGCCAAGGCGATGCTCAAGCAGCTTTACTTCTATTATATGGAGCATATAGAGGAGCTGCCGCAGAAATACCTCGCCATGCTAGGGCAGGGTGATGACAAGGGGCGCATCATATGCGACTATATATCAGGCATGACAGACCAGTATGCCACCACGAAATTCCACGAGTATTTCGTGCCGGTAGCCTGGGAAATCGACGGATATTGATAATTCGTACAGGCTCTTAGCAGCGTAGCGTTAGCCGGTTGTAAGAGCTAAGTGCCGCACTGCAGACGCGCTCGCCGGGCGACACAAATGACAACAAAGATGAACAGTAAGGGGATGATAAAATGCCGTACTACTCTGACGAGCTTGTAGAGGAGGTACGTTCGCGAAATGACATAGTCGATGTCATAGGAAGCTACGTGCATCTTCAGAAAAAGGGAAGTACCTATTTTGGATTATGCCCATTCCATAACGAAAAGACAGGATCCTTTTCCGTCTCACCGAATAAGCAGATGTACTATTGCTTCGGCTGTGGAGCCGGAGGCAATGTATTTACATTTCTCATGCAGTATGAGAACTTCACCTTCCCAGAGGCCATGCAGGAGCTTGCAGACCGTGTGGGAATTGAGCTTCCAAAGCAGGAGATGACCTCAGCACAAAGGAGGGAGGCAGACAGGCGCACACAGCTGCTTGAGATAAATAAAGAGGCTGCAAAGTATTTTTATATGCTGCTTCGTGGACCGAGAGGACAAAGGGCGCATGAGTATTTCAAAAAGAGAGAGCTGTCCGATGAGACAATGCAGAAGTTCGGGCTTGGTTACTCGGACCAGTACAGTAATGATCTGTACAAGTATCTGCGCAGCAAGGGCTATGATGATGAGATACTTAAGGAGACAGGTCTTGTGACGATAGATGAGGTCAGAGGCGGGCACGATAAGTTCTGGAATCGTGCGATGTTTCCGATTATGGATGTGCACAACCGCGTCATAGGCTTTGGAGGCCGAGTGATGGGTGACGGAGAGCCAAAGTATTTAAACTCTCCGGAGACAAAGATATTTGATAAGAGCCGTAATCTTTACGGACTTAATATAGCAAGGAGCACGAGGAAAAACCAGCTCCTTTTGTGTGAGGGCTACATGGATGTCATAGCACTGCATCAGGCAGGCTTTGACAATGCGGTGGCGTCGCTTGGCACGGCGCTCACGAGCGGACATGCCTCACTATTAAAGAGATACACCAATGAGGTGTATCTGACATATGACAGTGATGGCGCCGGGGTAAAGGCAGCGCTGCGTGCGATTCCGATACTCAAGGAGGTAGGCATCACAACAAAGGTCATTAACATGCGGCCGTACAAGGACCCGGATGAGTTTATCAAGGCGCTTGGCGCACAGGAGTATGAGGAGCGTATCAAAAAGGCTGAAAACAGCTTTATGTTTCAGATACGGATCATGCAGGCAGGCTATGATATGGACGATCCCGAGTCAAAAACCGCATTTTATAATGAAATCGCAAAGAAGCTGCTTGGTTTTACCGAGGAGCTTGAGCGGACAAACTATACGCAGGCAGTGTCAAGAGAGTACAGCATACCATACGACGACTTAAGAAAGCTCGTAAACAGTATGGCAATGAAGGGCGGTATCGTAAAGCCCCAGACAAAGCTTAAAAGTGGAATCAATGAGAAAAATAAAAAGGAGGATGGCATGAAGCAGTCGCAGAAGCTTCTCCTCACATGGCTCATAGAGGACAATTCACTTTTTGACAGGATAAAGGGGCGTATCAGTGCAGATGACTTTACCGAAGAGCTGTACCACAAGGTGGCTAAGGAGGTTTTTTCACAGTACGAGACCACGCATACAGTAAATCCGGCCAGGATAGTAAGCATGTTTACCGATGAGGACGAACAGCGCGAGGTGGCAGGGCTTTTCAATGCCACAATCCATCAGGTGGAGGGTAAAAATGACAAGGCAACCGCACTCAGGGAGACTGTTATCCGTATCAAGCAAAACAGCATAGACTACCGCTCAAAGCATCTGGCACCTACAGATATGGAGGGCATGATGAGGATTATTGAGGATAAACGTGCACTCGAAGAATTGCAAAAAATACCAGAATAAAGAGGAAAATAAAATGGCAAAGAAAAAGGAACAAAAAGACATGGCACAGGAGCAGGAGCTGAGACTGAAATTCCAGCAGAAGCTTATTGAGATTCTTGAGCTTGGAAAAAAGAAAAAGAATATGCTCGAATACCAGGAAATTGCAGATTTTTTCAAGGACTTAAATCTGGATCCGGAGAAGTTTGAGATGGTAATAGATTATCTCGAGCAAAACGGCATAGACGTGCTTAAAATCAGCAATGATGATGACGTGGATGATGATATCATACTCGATGAAGAGGATGAGGTAGAGGTTGAAAAGATTGATCTCTCAGTACCGGAGGGAGTCAGCGTCGAGGATCCTGTTCGTATGTATCTTAAGGAAATCGGTAAGGTACCTCTTCTCTCAGCAGATGAGGAGATTGAGCTCGCCCAGAATATGGAGGACGGAGCGGTAGCAATCGAGAAGATCAATGTACTAAAGGGCCGCCTTGATGGTGCATCGGAAGAGGAAAAGGCTGAGATAAGGGAAGAGATAAAGACACTGCAGAGGGATGTGGACAAGGGAGCAGATGCCAAAAAGCGTCTTGCAGAAGCAAACCTGCGTCTTGTTGTCAGCATCGCAAAGAGATATGTGGGAAGAGGAATGCTTTTCCTTGACCTGATTCAGGAGGGAAACCTGGGCCTCATCAAGGCAGTTGAGAAGTTCGACTACAAGAAGGGCTACAAATTCTCTACATATGCCACATGGTGGATTCGCCAGGCTATCACAAGAGCCATAGCCGATCAGGCCAGAACAATCCGTATTCCTGTGCATATGGTTGAGACGATCAACAAGCTCATTCGTGTGTCAAGACAGCTCCTTCAGGAGCTTGGAAGAGAGCCTTCACCGGAGGAAATTGCCAAGGAGATGAGCATGCCGGTAGAGCGTGTGCGTGAGATACTCAAGATATCGCAGGAGCCTGTTTCGCTTGAGACTCCGATCGGTGAGGAGGAGGATTCACATCTTGGTGATTTCATCAAGGATGATAATGTACCGGTTCCTGCAGATGCGGCAGCATTCACACTTCTTAAGGAGCAGCTTGAGGAGGTGCTTGGAACTCTTACAGAGAGAGAGCAGAAGGTACTCACACTCCGCTTTGGCTTAGAGGACGGCAGAGCCAGAACACTTGAAGAGGTAGGTAAGGAGTTCAACGTCACTCGTGAGCGTATCCGCCAGATTGAGGCAAAGGCACTAAGAAAGCTTCGTCATCCTAGCAGAAGTAGAAAGCTTAAGGACTACTTAGAGTAAGATGATTAGGCTATCCAGAAGAATGAAGGCAGTGGCATCAATGGTCACGGCCGGCTACACGCTGTGTGATGTGGGAACCGACCATGGCTATGTGCCTATTGCCCTGGTGCAGGGTAATATAATACCGAAGGCAATTGCTGTTGATATAAATAAGGGACCGCTTGAGCGCGCCAATGAGCATATAAGGGCAAACGGTCTGACAGAGCAGATTACAACAAGGCTTTCCAATGGGCTTGAAGCGATACACGACGGAGAGGTTGACTCTATTGTCATAGCAGGAATGGGAGGAGAGCTTGTTATTCACATTTTAACCGCAGGGGAGACAGTGTGCAGGTCGGCAAAGGAGCTGATTCTGCAGCCACAGTCGGAAGTGAGCAAAGTCCGTGAATATGTAAGGAACACAGGCTATAAGATAGTTGATGAGGATATGATTTTGGAGGACGGAAAATACTATCCGATGTTCAGATGTGTGCCGTGTGCGGACAATTCCGCATGGGACAATATGGACGAGACGACGGTTACTGTATGCGATTTGTACGGACCTGTACTTATCAAAAACGGTAATCCGGTGCTTCGGAAGTTCCTTGTCAGGGAACACCACAAGCTGGCTGCCATCATGCAGCAGCTAAGGACACAGGAGATGAGTGATTCCATCATGGACAGAATCGAGCAGATAAACGAGATGATGGCATACAATGAGGCAGCATATTCGACTATGGGGGCAATAAGAAATGCAGGAATATAGTGTGAAGGTGACCTTGCCGGACGGACAGGTCATGGCAGTGACAGCATCGGAAAGTGATACTTTAGAAGCCGTAGCGGACAGATTCAAGGATTATTATGAGGATGACATAATCCTTGGAATTGTAAACGGCAGGCTTCGTGAACTGAATAAGAAAATAAAAAGTGACTGTGAGCTTAGCTTTGTGACGACAGCTGACAGGGATGGCAGGCGTACATACAGAAGAAGTGTTGTGCTGCTTTTGCAGAGGGCTATATACGATGTATATGGCAGCATGACACAGCTTCATGTGATGCATTCACTCGGTGAGGGCTATTATTGTCAGCTTGAGAAAAGTGTGACAGAACATGATATCGACAGGATAGTATGCAGCATGTACTCATTTGTGGAAAAAGACCTCCCAATTACCAAGCACAGTGCAAAAACACAGTATGCGGAGCAGCTTTTCAAGGGAAAAGGGCAGCATGATAAGGAGAGGTTATTGCACTACAGGAGAAGCTCCAGAGTCAATCTCTATGAGCTGGATGGTGTGGTGGATTATTTCTACGGATTTATGGCACCCTCGACAGGCATGCTCAAATACTTTGATATAGTGCCGTATGAGAGTGGCTTTGTGCTTCTTTTTCCGGGTGCTCACAGCAGGAGCGTTGAGCCGCTTGTGACATCAAATAAGCTGTTTCACACGCTGGATGATTCCAGGGAATGGAGCAAGATGCTTGGAATAGGCACGATAGGCTCACTAAATGATGCGATTGCAGCAGGCAGGGGACAGGAAATCATGCTGCTTCAGGAGGCACTGATGGAGCAGAAGATAGGAAATCTTGCAGCGCAGATCGCTTCGGATGACAAAAAGAAATTTGTCATGATAGCAGGTCCTTCATCATCAGGCAAGACATCGTTTGCCAACAGACTGTCAATCCAGCTTATCGCAAAGGGCAGAAAGCCACATCCGTTAAGTCTGGATGACTATTATGTGGACAGGGAGTTTTGCCCGAAGAATCCGGACGGAAGCTTTGATTTTGAGTGCCTTGAATCTATTGATATAAAGCTGTTCAATGAGGATATGAACAGGCTTCTTAAAGGAGAGGCTGTTGATATGCCTTCCTTCAATTTCAAGACAGGAAAGAGAGAGTACCGCGGAAGAAAGCTGACGCTGGGAGCTGATGATATACTTGTCATAGAAGGAATCCACGGCCTGAATGACAGGCTTTCACAGCTTATCCCGCCTGAGCACAAGTTCAAAATCTATATCTCAGCGCTTACACAGCTCAATATTGACGAGCACAATCCTCTTTCCACCACAGATGAAAGACTTATACGCCGGATTGTGCGTGATGCGCGTACACGAGGTACCAATGCCATGGAGACCATCGCTATGTGGCCGTCTGTCAGAAAGGGTGAAAGGGAGAATATCTTTCCTTTCCAGGAACAGGCGGATGTGATGTTCAACTCTGCACTTGTGTATGAGCTTGCGGTACTTAAGGTATATGCGGAGCCGTTGCTTTTTGGCATAGAAAGAGACTGCCCGGAGTATCTCGAGGCAAAGAGGCTGCTTAAGCTCTTAGACTACTTTCTTCCGATGCCGGCTGACGGCATACCAAACAATTCACTGCTTCGTGAGTTTGTAGGAGGAAGCTGCTTTAATGTTTAAAACTAATAACAAAATGCAACTGAGATATCTCAGTTGCATTTTTAATGGTGCACCTTGCGGCGCACGTTACTAATAAGTTATTTTACGAAACGCCAATAGGCTTTAGATTATTAAAATACGCAGGACGATAAGCCGGGTTATGTCGTTGAGTGATCATCTATCTAGGACGCCTGTTGCCAGACGCCTCAAGCGACCTACCTAAAGCTGGCGGGCCACGTCAAAGCTTTGTTTCGGTCTTGCTTCGGATGGGGTTTACATGTGCCCTCCCTGTTACCAGTGAGGCGGTAGTCTCTTACACTGCCATTCCACCCTTACCACAAAAGTGGCGGTATATTTCTGTTGCACTGTCCTTAGAGTTTCCTCCACCGGCCGTTAACCGGCATCCTGCCCTATGAAGCCCGGACTTTCCTCACCTGCGGTCTTTCGACACCTGCAGCCGCGATCACCTGTCCTGCATATTTATTTAATATACCAAGCATTTTTCCAAAAATCAAGCCCTTTTACCAACTTTAATAAACGAAATATAAAATGTTTCTTAAAAGACGATAGGTCTATTGACGGTTTTTATCTTCAATATTATCTTAATAATGTAAAGAGCGATTTAAAACCTCAAATGCATAGCGTGGACACTGTATGAGGTAAGAATTTGGCTATAATGAAAATATAGGGTGAGGCGGTAATATGAGAGAAAAATTTATCAGATTTATGAATGGAAGAAACGGGATGGACGAGCTTGCAAGGGCTGAGTCATGGGTAGTAATGATATTACTTGTGGTTTCAATATTTACAAGGTCGGCGATACTTGATATACTGGCTATAGGACTGATGATACATATGTATTTTCGTGTATTTTCAAGGAATGTAAGCAAGCGCTATGCAGAGAATCAGAAGTTTTTAAATGCCAGGTATGAGTGGACCGTAAAGGCTGAGCGCAGGAAAAAGCGCTTTGCACAGAGGAAGCAGTACAAGTTCTTCAAGTGCCCTATGTGCAAGCAGGAGGTCAGGGTGCCAAGAGGACATGGCAAGATCTGTATTACCTGTCCGAAGTGCCGGGAGCAGTTCGTGAGACGCAGCTAGTACATCGAATAATAAGTAACCAGCCATATGACTTGCCTGATTTCCCATCTGCGGCGTTGTAGTCAATCGACGTAGCCACCGCTACGCCTCATTCCTCCGCCTTGCAGATGAAAATTCATTCTGCGTCATATAGCCAGAAACTTATTTTTCGATGTACTGGTACGTCAATATATATACCTGTACATAAGAGCATGGAGAAGAGAAATGTTTGGATATATAACTGTCAATAAGGACACCTTGTCCGAGGAAAATAAAAAAATATATCAAAGCTATTATTGCGGGCTGTGCCAGACAATGAAGTCGCAGTATGGCAGGCGTGCACAGATGGCACTAAACTATGACATGACTTTTCTCATAGTGCTTCTGACAGGCTTGTACGAGCCGGATAGTGTGACGCGGGATGGATTTGTATGCAGCGTGCACCCTACGAAGAAGCGTACACTTCGCACCAATGAGATTACAGAGTATGCTGCAGCTATGAACATACTGCTTGCATACTACAATCTGATAGATGACTGGAAGGACGATAAAAGCCTGACGAAGAAGACATACGCAGAGATGCTGAAAAAGGACTTTGAGAAGGCCAAAAAAGGCTATCCGATACAGGCTAAGGCGATAGAGGACTACATTGCAAGGCTGGCAGAGTGCGAGAAGAGCAATGATACCAATATTGATGCAGTTGCGGGGCTGACAGGAGAGATGCTCGGCATACTTTTTGCGTGGAAGCAGGATGAGTGGCAGACGGATTTGAAGGAATTTGGCTGCTACATGGGCAAATTTATTTATATAATGGATGCGTATGAGGACATAGGGGATGATGTGAAAAAGAAATCATATAATCCACTTATACAGCTCATGCATTGCTGCAATAATGACAGCGAAAAATTTGACAAATCCTGTCGGCTTATGATGACGTCTATGCTTTCAGAGGCAGCAAAAATATTTGAGAGGTTGCCAATTCTCTTACATGCGGATATAATCAGAAATGTTCTATACTCCGGTGTGTGGAGCAAGTATGAGTATATTCAGATGAAGAAAAGGAAGAAACATAAATGATAGATCCATATCAGGTGCTCGGTGTCAGCCGCAGTGCAAGTGACGATGAAATAAAAAAGGCCTACAGGAGCTTAAGCAGAAAATATCATCCTGATGCCAATATCAACAATCCTAACAAGGATCAGGCTGAGGAGAAGTTTAAGCAGGTGCAGCAGGCATATGACCAGATAATGAAGGAAAAGCAGTCCGGTGCTGCCGGAGCCGGTGGATATGGTGCGGGAAGCAGCAGCTCATACGGCGGCAGCTCCTATGGTGGAGCATATGGTAGTGGACCGGGAGCAGGTGATCCATTTGGAGCAGGTGGACCGTTTGGTGGTTTCTATGGCCGCTATACCTACAATAATGCAGGCAGCAGTGCACAGGATGACAATCCAAAGGTGCGTGCAGCAGGCAATTTCATCAGCAACGGCTACTACAATGAGGCACTGAAGGTGCTTGAGGAGGTACCTTTTGCTGAGAGACGCGGAAGGTGGTACTACTACAGTGCTGTCGCAAACCAAAAGCTCGGAAACACAGCGACAGCCATAGAACACATACAGCGAGCTGTGTCGCTTGAGCCAAACAACATGCAGTACCGCCAGTTTATGCAGATAATTGAAAATGGTGGCTCGTGGTATTCGGATATGGGAGACATATACGGACGCCCTAGTGGCAGGGGCAGCGAGTGCTGCAGTCTGCTAGCCACATTCCTTTGCTGGCAGATGTTCTGCTGCTAGATGTCAAGCTTTTCTGATGTTACAGATGGAAATTCATGCAAGTTATTGTGCTGGTTATTTGCAGAACGATGGACTGGTATATTAATCTGTGCAATTATTCTGAATAGTTACCTGAAAAATAAAAGATGCGGTCATACGACCGCATTTTTTATTTATGGACATGAGTAACTATTCAGATCCACACATATATGAGCAAAATCAGCTGCGCAGCAATGGCTGTATTATTCCATAGAATCCGGAATACCATCATGATCCAAATCTGCCATGTCTGCTCCGTGTGCACCGATATCCACAGTGTTTAAGGTGCGTCTTTTAAGTCTTGCGGCTTCAGACTGCTTTAGCAGATAGTTCTTTATCTCGCGTGAGTGCTTTACGTGAACGAGCTTAAGCTCAGGGTTTGTAACGTCGCCTGTGTAGCAGACTATGGTGCCGAGCTTAAAAATGCGCTCCATCAGTGATGTGGTAAGCTTTACATCAGCTACCTTATACATGTAGCAGTCATCCTCTGTGGTGCTTAAGAGTCCGGACTCTACAGTGATAAAGGACGGTGTGACGGTATATTTTGTGAAAGTCCACGGCAGACCGAGAAACAGCAGTCTCTTTCTCTCTTTAAAGATTACAGCATCGTCATCATCGATTGCGCCGGCGGTGGTGTTTTTGATTTGTGATTCATTTACAGACATATTATTCTCCTTTTTGATGTTGAAATTGTCGTAATTGTATGAAAACTTCAATACAATTGCTAAGCGTTCAGAACAGTTATATTCTGTCATATATTCTACAACAAAAAAGTGTAAAAGCCAACTTGAATATTGCGCCAAGTTATTATATGATAGAAAAAATGTAATAAAAATTGTTACGCGAAAAAGAATGGAGGCAAATTATGCGTCACTTAATGAGTCCGTTGGATTTTTCTGTAGAAGAGTTGGACAAGCTTCTGGATCTTGCAAATGATATAGAGGCTCATCCTGAGAAATATGCACACAAGTGCGATGGAAAGAAGCTTGCAACCTGTTTTTACGAGCCAAGCACAAGAACTAGGCTTAGCTTTGAGGCTGCCATGCTTAATTTGGGAGGCTCGGTGTTAGGTTTCCACAGTGCTGATTCGTCATCTGCGTCAAAGGGCGAGAGCGTTTCAGATACTATCAGGGTTATTTCCTGCTATGCGGATATCTGTGCCATGCGTCATCCTAAGGAGGGTGCACCGCTTGTGGCTTCAGAGAAATCGCGTATCCCTGTAATCAATGCAGGCGATGGAGGTCATCAGCATCCTACCCAGACACTTGCTGATCTCCTTACAATCCGTTCCATCAAGGGCAGATTGAATAATATCACAATCGGCTTTTGCGGAGATTTAAAGTTTGGACGTACAGTGCATTCACTGATCAATGCACTTATCAGATATGACAATGTGAGGATTGTGCTTATCTCGCCTGAGGAGCTTAAGGTGCCTGACTATGTGCGCGATGATGTGCTTCGTGCCAACAATATCGAGTTCAAGGAGGTAGAAAAGCTCGAGGATGCCATGGGAGAGCTTGATGTGCTCTACATGACACGTGTCCAGAAGGAGCGTTTCTTCAATGAGGAGGACTATGTGCGTCTGAAGGATTTCTACATTCTGACAAAGGAGAAGATGGAGCTTGCAAAGGATGATATGATTGTACTTCATCCGCTCCCACGTGTGAATGAGATTTCTGTTGATGTGGATGATGACCCGAGAGCATGCTATTTCAGGCAGGCACAGTATGCGGTTTACGTGCGTATGGCGCTTATTCTGACATTGCTTGGACTGGCTGAGGACTAAAGGAGGATAATATGCTGAATATAAGTGGAATACATGAGGGCTTTGTGCTCGATCATATCAAGGCAGGTATGAGTCTTCAGATTTACAGGGATTTAAAGCTTGACAAGCTCGACTGCACAGTTGCAATCATAAAGAATGCAAAGAGCAGCAAGATGGGCAAGAAGGATATTATCAAGGTAGAGTGTCCGATAGAGTCATTAGACCTTGATATCCTTGGATTTATCGACCACAATATCACTGTAAATGTGATAAAGGGTGACAAGATTGTGGACAAGATGGAGCTTAAGCTGCCTCATCAGGTGAAAAATGTCATCAAGTGCAAAAACCCAAGATGCATCACTTCAATTGAGCAGGAGCTTGACCAGATTTTCGTGCTTTCCGATGAGAAAAACGAAATCTACCGCTGCAAGTACTGCGAGGAGAAATACGAAGGAGTTAAATAGTATCAGTTATGTATGCCAACGTGATTGTGGATATATCCCACGAAAAACTGGATAAGACATTTCAGTACAGCATCCCGGATGAGATTTTATGCGACATCCGTCCGGGTGTGTGCGTGGATATTCCATTTGGCAGCCGCACTATCACAGGCTATGTGATTGAGGTCACGGATAAGCCTGAGTACGACCCGGCAAGGACAAAGCCTCTTATCGGGGTAAAGGCAGACTCTGTGGCTGTGGAGGCAAAGCTCATCGCACTTGCGGCATGGATACGGCGCAATTACGGCTCTACCATGAATCAGGCGCTTAAGACTGTTATACCTGTAAAGAAGCAGGCTAAGGAGCAGGTGAGCCGCAGTATTGCACTGAAAATAGACAAGGTAAAGGCAAGGGCGCAGCTTGCGCTTTGCGAGGCAAAAAAACAAAAGGCAAAGGCCAGGCTTTTTCGTGCGCTGATCGATGCTGATGAAGGGGCGCGCCTTGAGTATTCCTTTGTGACAGGCAAGCTGTCGGTGTCGGCTGCCACTATAAGAGCGCTTGAGCAGAGCGGCTTTATCGAGGTCATCACACAGAGCGGCTACAGAAATCCTGTGGAGCATATGAGTGCGGACACCTATGATAAGGTGCTGAATGCCGCGCAGCAGAGTGTGGTTGATGCGATAGAAGGCGACATTGCCGCCGGTCTTAGAAATACTTATCTGATTAAGGGGGTCACCGGAAGCGGCAAGACAGAGGTGTACATGGAGCTTATAGCACACTGTATACAGTCCGGGCGTCAGGCGATTGTGCTGATTCCCGAGATTGCCCTCACTTACCAGACCGTGATGCGTTTTTTTGCAAGATTTGGGAACAGGGTTTCGATAATCAATTCAAGACTTTCAAATGGTGAGCGTTATGACCAGTTTGAGAGAGCTAAGAATGGTGATATTGACATCATGATTGGCCCGCGGTCGGCGCTGTTCACACCTTTTTCAAATTTAGGACTTATCATAATAGATGAAGAGCACGAGAATTCATACAAGAGCGAGTCGGTGCCGCGCTATCATGCCAGGGAGGTGGCGATAGAGTATGCGCGCATGTCCGATGCTATTGTGGTACTTGGCTCTGCAACACCGTCGGTGGATAGCTTTTACAAGGCGAAGACAGGCGTTTACAGGCTTTTGGAGCTGGATAAGCGCGTGGACGACAGACCTCTTCCAAAGTGTGAGGTTGTCGATTTGAGGCAGGAGCTTCGTGAGGGAAACCGCTCGATTCTTTCAACCAGGCTTCAGGAGCTCATGGAGGAGAGGCTTCTAAATGGCCAGCAGACCATGCTTTTTTTAAATAGAAGGGGCAAATCGGCATTTATGTCGTGCAGAGCGTGCGGTTTTGTGGTAAAATGTCCTCATTGCGATGTATCACTCAGTGAACATAGCGGCGGAGTGATGGTCTGTCACTACTGCGGCTACAGACAGCCGGTGCCTAAGGTGTGTCCGAGCTGTGGCTCGAAGTACATTAGCGGCTTTAAGGCCGGCACACAGAAGATAGAAGCGATGGTGGCAAAGCGTTTTCCGCAGGCGCGTATACTGCGCATGGATTATGACACCACGAGGGCGAAGGATGCGTATGAGAAGATTCTGCAGGCATTTTCCAATCATGAGGCCGATATACTTATCGGTACGCAGATGATTGTAAAGGGGCATGATTTTTCAAATGTCACGCTGGTTGGTGTGCTGGCGGCGGATATGTCACTGCATGTGAATGATTTTCATGCGGCGGAGCGCACCTTTGCTCTGCTGACACAGGCGGCAGGGCGCGCCGGCAGAGGAAAGCTGCCCGGCAATGTGGTTATCCAGACCTACGACCCTGACCACTATGCCATCCGGACTGCCAAAGAGCAGGATTATGAGGCTTTTTACGATAAGGAGATAGAGTACAGGAGGCTTATGCATTATCCGCCTGTATGGAATATGCTTTTAGTCCATGTCACATCACCTGATGAGAGTGAGTGCGGCAGCATGGCACAGCAAGTGTACGATATAGCGGCGCAGATGATATCGCATGCAGATGAAAATCAAAGCCCGGATGATAGGCATCAGATTCAGCTCATCGGTCCTGCGGATGCGACCATCGCCAAGGTAAATGACATATACCGCAAGGTGATTTACATGAAGACATCTGACTATGCGGCGCTCATTTCAATAAAGGATGGCATAGAGCAGGCTGTGAAAGCTGATACGGCAATGAAAAATGCTAATATCTCATTTGATTTCAATCCGATGAGTGGATTTTGATAGATATAGAAGGAGGCAATTATGGCACTTAGAACTATTAGAGTGGAGGGAGACCCTGTACTTGGCAAGGTCTGCAGAGAGGTTACGGAGGTGACTCCAAAGATAGTAACACTTATTGATGATATGCTTGAGACTATGTATGAGGCCAATGGTGTAGGACTTGCTGCACCACAGGTTGGCATATTAAAGAGGATCGTTGTTATCGATGTGGGCGAGGGTCCAATCGTGATGATTAATCCTGAAATTATCGAGTCTGACGGAGAGCAGACCGGCGATGAGGGCTGTCTTTCGATACCGGGAAAGGCCGGACAGGTAACACGCCCGAATCATGTAAAGGCCCGCTTCATGGGTGAGGATATGAATGAGTATGAGATAGAGGGAGAAGAGCTTTTGGCCAGATGTATCTGCCACGAGCTTGACCATCTCGACGGACATCTCTATGTGGAGAAGGTTGAGGGCGCACTTCACGATGTGACATATGAGGATACACAGGAGTAATCATTAGGATGACATTTGTTATCTGAGCTTGGAAAATATCTGGGAGGCAGTAAGATGAGAGTAATTTTCATGGGAACACCGGACTTTTCGGTGGGAACACTTGAGGCAATTATAGAGGCAGGGCACGAGGTGGCACTGGTTGTCACACAGCCCGACAAGCCAAAGGGCCGCGGCAAGACAATGCAGTATACACCGGTCAAGGAGTGTGCGCTTTCGCACGGTATTGAGGTATTCCAGCCGGTTAAAATAAGAGAGACTGCTAATATAGAGTATCTCAGAAAGTTTAATGCAGATATAATAATTGTGGTTGCTTTTGGACAGATTCTGTCAAAGAGTATTCTTGATATGCCTCGATACGGCTGTATCAATGTGCATGCTTCACTTCTGCCAAAGTACAGAGGTGCGGCTCCTATCCAGTGGGCTGTGATTAACGGTGACGAGTTTACAGGTGTCACTACCATGAGGATGGATGAGGGCGTCGATACCGGCGATATGATTGCAAAGAGTACAGTCAGACTCGCACCTGATGAGACCGGCGGCAGCCTGTTTGATAAGCTCTCAGCAGAGGGGGCAAGGCTGTGTGTGGAGACCATGAAGATGATAGAGGATGGCACTGCAGAGTATACTCCTCAAAACAGCGAGGAGGCCACACATACATCAATGATCAGTAAGGAGCTTGGCTTTATCGACTGGACAAAGCCGGCTGTTGAGATTGAGAGGCTTATAAGGGGGCTTAATCCATGGCCGAGCGCATACACCCACCTGAATGGTAAGACATTTAAGGTGTGGAGTGCAAAGGTGATTGACGGCAGCGATGATTATGAGCCGGGCTGTATTTATCATATCGGAAAAAATGATATGTATGTACAGACAGGAAAAGGAGCATTATCTTTAGTAGAGGTACAGCTCCAGGGCAAGAAGCGCATGGATACAGGTTCATTTTTGAGAGGCTGTCATGTGGAAGAGGGCTCGTTCTTCACATTATAGTTATTCATTATAAGTAACTATTGACAAACTACTACACGCATTATAATAAGCAGCAAGGAGAGATGATACATGGGATATTATTACTGGGATCCGACATATATACTCGTTGTGATAGGTGCAGTGATATGTATGATTGCATCGGCAAGAGTTAAAGGTACATTTAATAAATACTCGCAGCTAAGAAGCATGTCAGGCATGAATGGCGCACAGGTAGCTCAGAGAGTGCTTCAGGCGGCAGGCATATATGATGTGCAGGTGCGTCATGTGTCCGGCAGTCTGACGGACCACTATGATCCGCGCACCAAAACAGTGAATTTATCTGATCCTGTGTACAATGCCACATCGGTCGCAGCACTTGGCGTAGCAGCCCATGAGTGTGGACACGCTATACAGCATGCAAAAAGCTATGCACCTCTTTCAATCAGGAGTGCACTTGTGCCTATAGCTAATTTTGGCTCAATGCTTGCATGGCCGGTCATACTTATCGGCTTGTTATTTAACACACGCTCGTCAGGGCTTATTATTGATATAGGCATATTGTTGTTTTCGGCAGCAGTGCTTTTCCAGCTCGTGACATTGCCGGTAGAGTTTGATGCTTCAAGACGTGCGCTTGTCATGCTTCGTACACAGGGCATACTTGCAGATGACGAGCTTAAGTACACAAGAAGGGTGCTCAAGTCAGCGGCACTTACCTATGTAGCAAGTGCGGCGGCTGCTATTTTACAGCTCCTTCGTATAATACTTATCACAAACGGACGCAGACGGGACGACTGATACTGTTTTAGCTGCAAGTAGGTTAAACTATATGACATCGAATAAGAATATAAATAATCATAGTAAAAATAATCATAACAATAAAAATAGCCAAATAAACAAAAATAATATACCGGGCAGGCCGGCAAAATCAAACGTGGCAGCGCATAATGAGCACTCTGTAGATACGCGTGAGCTTGCCCTTGAGATGCTTATTGAGATTAATGAGCGTGGAGCATTTTCGCACATCGTGCTTCGCAGTGTGCTTGACAAGTATCAGTATCTGTCAAAGCAGGACAGAGCCTTTATGACGAGGCTTGTTGACGGCACTATCGAGTATATGCTGCAGCTCGACTACATCATAGACTCTTTTTCAAAGACAAAGGTAAGGAAGATGAAGCCCTTCATCAGAAACCTTCTTCGCATGAGCGTCTACCAGATAAAGTACATGGATGCGGTGCCGGATTCAGCTGTATGCAATGAGGCGGTGAAGCTTGCAAAGAGGCATAAGTTTGCACAGCTTTCGGGCTTTGTAAATGGTGTTCTCAGAAATATTGCAAGAAATATAGATTCAGTACAGTTTGATACCTTAAGTATCCGATACTCCATGCCACAGTGGATAGTGGACAGATTTGTTGCGGCATACGGAGAGAAGAAGGCAGAGGAGATTTTCAAGGCCTTTCACAATAAGAGCACAATTAGCATCAGGACAAACCTGACCAGGTGTACTCCGGATGAGCTTCGCGCGATGCTTGAGGCAGAGGGTGTGACGGTCACAGCGGTTGATGAACTTAATTATGCGTTTGTTATATCTGGATTTGATTATTTGAATGGCTTGCAGAGCTTCAGAGACGGACTTTTCTATGTGCAGGATATCAGCTCCATGCTTGTCGCACAGACGGCTGCTCCAAAGAAGGGCGACTATGTGATAGATGTATGCGCGGCACCGGGCGGCAAGAGCACCCATATAGCTGAGCTTTTGCAGGGAAGCGGCCATGTGCTCGCGCGTGACCTGACCGATACCAAGGTCGGTATGATTGAGGAAAATATAGAAAGGCATGGTCTTAAAAATATGTCGGCAGAGGTGTGGGATGCCACCGTACCTGATGCTGATTCGGCGGGAAAAGCAGATATACTGATCTGTGATCTGCCGTGCTCAGGGCTTGGAGTGCTCGGAAGAAAGAAGGACATCCGCTACAAGATGACACCTGAGTCTGTAGATGAGCTTGCCGCTCTTCAAAAACAGATACTTGATACCGTGCATACATACGTGAAGCCAAACGGAGTGCTCGTCTACAGTACATGTACGATAGATGAGGCTGAGAACGAGGACAATGTGAGGTGGTTTATTGAAAAGCATCCGGAGTTTGAGCTTGATAAGAGCTTTGCGGAAGGCACCGGAATGAAACAGATACTGCCCGGTGAGCATGGAAGTGACGGATTCTTTATTGCAAGATTTATAAAAAGCAAATTATGATATTAAAGTAAATCATGAATTAATAAATATAAATTGGTTCGAATTAGTAGAATTATAAACAATAGTTAAATGCAGATTTAATAAAAATAATATGGAACAGATAAAAGAACAACTAACTGACATCAAATCAATGAATATGGACGAACTCACAGAGTTTATCATATCGCTCGGAGAGAAGAAATTCCGTGCGAAGCAGATATATGAGTGGATTCATGTGAAGCATGTGGAAAGCTTTGATGAGATGACTAATATTTCAAAAAAGTTCATACAGGTATTAAAGGACAATGCAATACTCATCTCGCTAAAAAAAGAGGAGGTGCAGGTGTCAAAGCTCGATGGCACGAGAAAATATCTCTTTGCACTGGACGATGGCAACGTCATAGAGAGTGTGCTTATGAAGTACAAGCATGGAAACTCTGTATGCATATCTTCGCAGGTTGGCTGCAGGATGGGGTGCAGATTCTGTGCATCCACTCTTGACGGTCTCGTCAGAGGGCTTAGGCCGTCCGAGATGATTGACCAGATTTATCAGATAGGCAAGGACATAGGAGAGCGCATCTCAAATGTGGTTGTCATGGGTACAGGTGAGCCGCTTGACAATTACGACAATTTGCTGCGCTTTATAGAGCTTCTTACTGATGAAAACGGAATCAATATCAGCCAGCGCAATCTGACAGTTTCCACATGTGGTCTCGTACCGCGCATGAGACAGCTTGCAGATGAAAAGCTTTCTATCACGTTGGCGCTTTCACTGCATGCCTCCAACCAGGAAAAGAGAAAAGCTCTTATGCCGGTTGCAAACAGCTATGATATACATGATGTGGTCGATGCATGCAAATATTATTTTGCACAGACCGGTCGCAGAGTCACCTTTGAGTATAGTCTGGTAGGCGGAGTGAACGACACAGCCGAGGATGCAGCAGAGCTTTCGGCACTCGTACATGGCATGAACTGCCATATAAATCTGATTCCGGTAAACCCGATAAAGGAGCGCGACTACGTGCAGTCCAACAAGGGTGTTATAGAGGCTTTTAAAAATAGGCTTGAAAAAAACGGAATTAATGTTACTATTAGAAGGGAAATGGGCAGAGATATAGACGGTGCCTGTGGACAGCTTCGCAAGAAGCATATAGATAAGGAGAGAGGAATAAACTAGATGAAGACGTTTTCCATTACGGATGCAGGTGCTATTCGTGAGATGAATCAGGATTTTTATTTCTCGTCTGACACTGCAGTAGGAAATCTTCCGAATCTTTTCATCGTAGCAGATGGAATGGGAGGACACAAAGCCGGTGACTATGCTTCCAGACACACTATAGAGCGTGTGGTTGCATCGGTATCGAGAAATGCCGGGGATGAACCGGTATCCATCATTAAAGAGGCTATCAACAAGGCAAATGAGCTTTTGGTGGCTGAGTCTCGTGAGGATGAAGCTAAGCGTGGAATGGGTACCACCTTAGTCATAGGAACTATTATAGGAAACAAGCTTTTTGTGGCCAATATAGGTGACAGCAGGCTTTATATTGTAGGTGGCACAGAGCAGATCAGACAGATTACCAGGGATCATTCACTGGTTGATGAGATGGTCAGGATGGGTGAGATAAATGCCGACGAGGCGAGAGTTCATCCGGACAAGAATATCATCACGAGAGCTGTCGGGGCAGCAAATCATGTGGAGGCAGATTTCTTTGAGGTCGAGCTATGTGAGGACGACAGGATTCTTCTGTGTACAGACGGACTTACCAATATGGTGAGAGATGAAGAAATATGCGATACTATTAGGCAAAATGATAATATCGAGACAGCAGCGTCACAGCTTGTCGCCATGGCCAATGCAAACGGTGGCCGCGATAATATCACTGTAATGATTATTAAACCATTTTAAGACGAGGTAATAACAGATGTTAGAGATAGGAAGTTTTTTATCGGATCGATATGAGATCCTAAGCAAGGTTGGCGCAGGCGGCATGTCAGATGTATACAAGGCAAAAGACCATATACTGAGCCGTTTTGTAGCTATAAAGGTTTTAAAGCAGGAGTTTTCGGAGGATAGTTCATTTGTGACCAAGTTCCGTGCTGAGGCACAGTCAGCAGCAGGACTTGAGCATCCGAATATCGTAAATATCTATGATGTAGGCAGCGAGAATGGTCTGTACTACATTGTCATGGAGTATGTCGAGGGTATCACACTTAAGACTTATATCGAGAAAAAGGGCCAGCTGTCATTCAAGGAGTCTGCAAGTATTGCAATCCAGGTGGCAAGGGGCATAGAGGCCGCTCACAATAAAAATATCATTCACCGTGATATCAAGCCACAGAATATCATTATTTCTACAGATGGCAAGGTAAAGGTGACAGACTTTGGAATTGCAAAGGCTACATCTTCAAATACAATAAGCTCAGATGTGATGGGCTCAGTACACTATGCATCTCCGGAGCAGGCAAGAAACGGCTTCGTCGATGGCAGAAGTGATATTTACTCACTGGGAATCGTAATGTTTGAGATGGTTACAGGCCGTGTGCCGTTTGACGGTGACACCACAGTGGCAGTTGCACTGCAGCACTTACAGGAGGAGATTGCAAGGCCAAGCATCTACGCACCGGATCTGCCGATCAGCTTTGAGAAAATCATCTTAAAGTGTACACAAAAGACACCGGATCGCAGATACCAGACTATTGAGGAGCTTCTCACAGACATAAGGCGCTCTCTTGCGCATCCTGATGAGGATTTCGTCACAATAGCTCCACTCGTTGACGGTGGCAAGACCAAGGTTATAAGCCCGGAGGAGCTTGACAAGATAAAAGAGGGCAGAGGTGTCGCAGAGGACTTAAACGATGATGATACCGATGCAGATAATGATGATGAGTATGCTGACGGTGAAGACGATGATGATGAATATGATGAGTCACTCTTAGACGACGATGATGACGACGAAGACGAAGACGATGATGATGACGGCAAGCTTTTAAATCCAAAGATGGATAAAGCAATCACAATCATGGGTATAGTAACAGCCGTAATCATTGTAATAGTTATCATATATCTTGCACTTTCAGTGGCAGGAGTGTTTAAGTTTGGCGGCAAAAAGAACTCAGAGTCACAGCAGACAGAGTCACAGACACAGACCGAGTCTGAATCAGAGTCAGAGACACAGACTGAGACAGAGGGCCAGATGATTGACATCAGAGGCATGTCAGTGGATGATGCTCAGAAGGCAGTAGACCGCTTAAAGCTTGACCTCACAGTATTTGCATTTGAGACAAAGCAGTCAGATGGAAAGGACGGCACAATCCTTGAGCAGGATGTCAAGGCCGGAGATACAGTAAAGCGTGGTTCACAGATCAATGTAGTTATCGCAGGAAAAGGTGATAGTACATCAGAGATGGTCAAGATACCAAGTGTAATCGGAAAGACCAAGAGCTCGGCAAAGAGTACACTCGAGTCAGCAGGCTTCAGTGTCACTTTCGAGTATGGAGATTACAATAACAGTGTAGCAGCAGATGTAGTAACAGCACAGTCACCATCAGCAAAGAAACAGGCCGCAAAGGGCAGCACAGTAACAGTTACCCTTTCACCGGGCCAGAAGCCAATCACCGTGCCAAACGTAGTAGGTGCCTCACAGTCACAGGCAGAAAGCGCCCTCGCAGGAGCAGGCCTCAAGTACACCTATGCCGACTCCCAGTACAGCGACACCGTACCAGCCGGCAGCGTTATCAGCCAGACCAAATCCGGTGAAACCGTAGCCGCAGGCACCACAATCACACTGACACTCAGTAAGGGTAAGCAGCAGGTTTCAAAGAGCGTAAATAAGACATTGTCACTTGGAATAGAAAATGCAAAGGTAGTAGATGGTTCATATACCTTAAAAGGAAGTGATGGACAGACATACGCAAGTGGAACAGTAACTTCAGCAGAGGTTGCAGTATCCGGAACAATGAATTGTGCATCCGGTAAATTAACGGTAACATGGAAATATACAGTTCCATCATTGGATGGAGATGGAAATGAAGTTGAGGGTGAAATTCAGACAAAGACAGAAACAGTAGAAGTACAGTAAGCCACCGGATAGCACCCACAAAGTGGTGCTATCCGCACCCCAACCACACCAACCCGCGGACGAGAACCTGAACTCGCGGAGAAGGACTGTAGATAGCGGGGCAGGCATGTGTTCCGAGGAAAAAATATGAATTGCCCCGGGGTGCCATAAACCTACCGAGGAAAAAACGAGGCAGAGCAAGCCATAGCCTGTCCGTAGGAGAGCCCGGGGCTGGCTTCATATTTTTTAAGAGGAATATATGCCTGCCCCCGCCACCCACACAACCTCAAAGCGCGGCATGCACCCCGCCGAAAGCGTGACTCCTGCAAATACAAAAGCACACAAGGAAAACCATGACAGGAAAAATTATTAAAGGAATTGCCGGCTTCTACTACGTCTACGTAGAAGAAACCAAAGAAGCAAAAGAAACTGCCACAGGCGGTACTCTCTACGAGTGCAAAGCAAAAGGCACCTTCAGAAAACAAAAGATAAAGCCGCTGGTTGGCGATATAGTCGACATAGCAGTCCTCGATGATGAAAAGTACATAGGCAATGTCGAGCGTATACTGCCACGGAAAAACGAACTTATCAGGCCGGCTGTGTCCAATATAGACATGGCCCTGGTTATTTTTGCATCCGCAAAGCCGGATCCCAATTTCAACCTGCTTGATAGGTTTTTGTGTATGATGGAGTACCAGCATGTACCGGTTACCATATGCTTCAACAAAAAGGACTTAATCACACCTAAAGAGCAGCAGGAGCTTAAAAGCATATACGAGCCGGCTGGCTATAGAGTGCTTTTTACCAGCACGAAAACAGGTGATGGCATAGATGAGATAAAGCACATTTTAGAGGGAAGGACGACCACGGTTGCAGGTCCCTCGGGAGTTGGCAAGTCATCTATCATCAACTGTCTGCAGGATGATGTGCAGATGGAGACCGGACATATAAGTGAGAAAATAGAGCGCGGAAAGCATACGACCAGACATTCTGAGATTATCCCGATAAAGGATGGCACGTATATCATGGATACACCCGGCTTCAGCTCGATGGATGTGCCGGGCTTTGAAAAGGAAGATCTGTGGACATGTTATCCGGAGTTTGTAGAATATGAGCCATATTGCAGGTTTCAGGGCTGCAGTCATATAAATGAGCCGGACTGCGGCGTGAAGGAAGCTCTTGCAGATGGGAAAATATCGCAGGTGCGGTATGATAATTATAAGCTTTTATATGAGGAGCTTAAAAACAGACAAAAGTATTAATTTAAAGCATAATCAAACGGAGGAAAACATGAACTGTTTATCACCATCAATTTTATCAGCGGATTATTCAATACTCGGAGAGCAGCTTAAGCAGCTTGATGAGGCCGGAGCACAGTATGTGCATATAGATGTTATGGACGGCAGCTTCGTTCCAAGCATATCAATAGGACTGCCTGTCATAAAGACAATCAGAAAGTGCACAGAGCGTATGTTTGATGTGCATCTGATGATAGATGAGCCGGTCAGATATATAGATGATTTTGCGACAGCAGGAGCAGATATCATCACAGTCCATGCGGAGGCATGTAAGCATCTTGACAGGACAATCGAGGCAATAAAGGAAAAGGGCATACTGGCAGGTGTAGCATTAAATCCGGCTACTCCGCTCTCAGCCATAGAGTATGTGCTTCCTAAGGTGGACATGGTGCTTATCATGACTGTAAATCCGGGCTTTGGAGGACAAAAGCTTATTCCGTACACTGTAGACAAAGTGCGCGACTTAAAGGCGCTTCTTGAGAAAACCGCAAATAAGGCTGATATCGAGGTGGACGGTGGTGTTAATCTTGAGAACGTGGAGACACTGCTTGCGGCAGGAGCCAATATCATTGTTGCGGGAAGTGCGGTGTTTAACGGAGATATAGAAGAAAATGTAAATGGTTTTCTGAATATCATGATGTAACAGATGCAGGTTAAAACGGAAATGCTTCCGGGGCTGTAGCAAATGTGGATATGTTATTTATAAGAAGGTGGACAAAATGAGGTATTTGATTGTATGTGGTGGAAAAACAGATAAGGAATTCGGCTTAAATGAGATAAAGACTGACGGAATAGATGCCATAATTGCGGCTGACAGCGGAATGGATTTCCTGTACGAAAACGGTGTCACGCCTGATATAATTGTAGGTGATTTCGATTCAGCCACGACAAAGGCATTGGAGTTTTTTGAGAGAAAGGGACAGACCGAGATACACAGGCTCAATCCCATAAAGGATGATACTGATACAGAGTATGCCATAAGACTTGCCATAAGAGAGGGTGCACGAAGCATAGTGATGCTTGGAGCAACAGGAAGCAGAATAGACCATGTGCTCGGCAATATTTCACTTTTAGGAATAGGATTGGAAAGTGGAACTGATATCAGCATTATCGACACAAACAACCGTATAAGAATGGCGGATAAGCCCGTAACCATTGAAAAATCAGCACAATATGGCAGGTTTGTCTCGCTTATAGCAGTGACAGACGACAATGAGGTGAGCCTTAGAGGCTTTAAGTATCCTGTTACGGATTATTCCTTTGACAGATTTACATCGCTTGGCATATCCAATGAAATAATTGATGACCATGCAGTGATTGATATCCATAGAGGAAAATTTATCATTATTGAGTCAAAAGATTGACTTTTTAGGAATTTGGGACTATTATATTTTTAGGATTATTTCGGAAAATATGTATGGTCATACAGTAAAGACAGGTGAGAAAGGACACTATGCATTCTTTTAAATCAGATGAATTTAAGATAAGAGTATTGACAAAGGACGATGCGGAGGAATACAATGCACTGCTTCGTTATGCTTTTCAGGTAACAGAGGCAGATCTTGCCGAGACCGGTTGGAAGGATGATGAAATCAAGCAGTCGAAGTTTCCGGTGCTTGAGAGAGCTGATGTGCTTGGATGCTTCAATATCATAGACAAAAAAGAGGAGCTTGTGGCTCAGTTTGCGGTATATCCGCTCGATATGAATATATATGGTGAGCGCTACGAGGTAGGCTTTGTCACAAGTGTGTGCACGTATCCTGAGTACACAGGCCATGGTCTCATGAAGAAGCTTATGAGAAAGAGTCTTACGAGGATGCGCGATAGCAACAAGTCGTTTGCCCTTTTGTATCCATACTCCATACCTCTTTACAGAGGACTTGGCTGGGAGATTATCTCAAACAAGATGACATATGTGATAAAGGACAGACAGATTCCTACAAAGCTTAAGGAGCCGGGCTATGTGCGCCGTGTGCAGTGGGATGACGAGCAGTTTAAGAAGCTTCATACTCACTTTGCCGCGAAGACTCACGGCTGTCTGTACAGAAACAATCTGGCTTGGGAGGAGTACTTCCGCTGGGATGAGGACGATACGATGGTCGCCATCTACTATAACGAGGATGATGAACCGTGTGGCTATATGGTGTATCTTATCAGCTCCGATGTCATGCACATCAAGGAGCTCATCTACTTAAACCGTGAGGCGCAGCTTGGTCTGTGGGAGTACATTCATGCGCACGATTCCATGATTGATGAGGTCAGAGGCAACAACTATTACAGCGAGCCAATCGCTTTTGAGCTCGATGACAGTGATATAAAGGAGACAATAAGACCATACGCCATGGGCAGAATCATCGACGTGGCGCAGTTTATTTCACAGTACAACTGTGACCCGGATGGCCCGGACGGCTGCTTTAGCTTCGAGATAGCAGATGACCTGCTTCCGTGGAACAATGGCACATTTGTCATTGATTTTGAGAAAGGGCACTGTGCTCTCACCGACAAAAAACCACAGCATCACCTAAGCATGCCTATTGGCACGTTTACCACATTGCTTTTAGGCTACAAGAGTGCTGAGAAGCTTTTGCAGATGGGCAAAATACAGGCTACGTATGATGCTGTTGCAAAGCTTGACGATATTTTATATCATGAGATACCATATGTATCTGACTACATATAATGATAAAAGGTCAAAAGGTAAAGGAAAATAATATGTCAAATTATGTGATTAGCTGCTGTTCAACAGCAGATCTTACCAGGGAGCATATGCTCGAGAGAAATATTAAGTACGCATGCTTTCACTATGAGCTTGACGGTAAAGAGTATATGGATGATTTAGGACAGTCCATGCCACTGCCGGATTTCTACAAGGCAATGGAGGCAGGTGCCATGACAAAGACCTCGCAGATCAATCAGGAGGAGTACATGGAGTACTTCAGGCAGTTTCTGGATGAGGGATATGATGTGCTTCACTGTACACTAAGCTCAGGTATATCAGGTACAGTCAACTCGGCAAGGCTTGCAAAGGAGGCTCTTAAGGAGGAATACCCTGACAGAAAGATATATGTGATTGATTCGCTGGCAGCATCGTCAGGCTTTGGCCTTTTGATGGATAAGCTCGCTGACCTTAGGGATAGCGGCATGGATATTGATACACTGGCTGATTGGACCATGGAGCACAGACTTGAGGTGAATCACTGGTTCTTCTCATCAGACCTTACATTTTTTATCAGGGGCGGCCGTATCTCAAAGACCGCGGGATTCGTGGGAAATGTGCTTAATATCTGTCCTTTCATGAATGTGAGCAATGAGGGAAAGCTTATTGTGCGTGAGAAAATCCGCACCAAAAAGAAGGCAATAAAGGAGATGCTTGTGAAGATGCAGGCACTCTGCAAGGATGGTGCCGATTATTCGGATAAGGTCTATATATCAAATTCTGCATGCTATGAGGATGCTAAAGCCGTAGCTGATCTGATAGAGGCTGCCTTCCCTAAGATGAAGGGAAAAGTAGAGATAAATGATATCGGTACGACTATAGGAAGCCACACAGGTCCGGGAACAGTTGCATTGTTTTTCTGGGGTAATAAGAGAGAGGATTAGCCGGATATTTTAGCCTACATATCTGATTAGAATAATCAAAATCAATAAAGTTGATTATATTTTTATAAAAAATTAAATTACATCAATCAAAGTGATTAAATATAATCATTCCAATAACTGCGCTTATGTGTTACAATTATATCAGTTCAAACGAAAAGAGGTTTTAAGATGAAAGGATATGAAAAATACGAGCGCAGTTATTTTCTGCCTCCTGAATGCACTTATGACTGGGTTAAGAAGGATTATATAGATAAAGCACCACTGTGGTGTTCGGTTGATTTACGTGATGGCAACCAGGCTCTAATCGAGCCGATGAGTCTTGAGGAGAAGCTTGACTTTTTTAAGATGCTTGTAGATATAGGCTTTAAGGAAATCGAGGTAGGTTTCCCGGCAGCTTCTGAGACAGAGTTCAATTTCACGAGAGCTCTTATTGAGAGGGATATGATTCCTGATGATGTCACTATACATGTGCTGACACAGGCCAGAGAGCATATCATCAAGAAGACCTTCAAGGCACTTGAGGGAGCACCGAGAGCAGTTGTACATCTGTACAATTCCACATCTGTTGCACAGCGTGAGCAGGTGTTTAAGAAGTCAAAGGAAGAGATAAAGCAGCTTGCAGTTGACGGAGCTATTTTACTGAGAGACCTTGCAGCAGAGACTGACGGTAATTTCCGTTTCCAGTATTCACCGGAGAGCTTTTCGGGCACTGAGGTGGATTATGCGGTTGATGTGTGCAACGCTGTGCTTGATGTATGGCAGCCAAAGGCTGATAATAAGGCCATCATCAATATCCCTACCACAGTAGAGAATGCTATGCCACATGTTTTTGCCACACAGATAGAGTATATCGACAAGCACCTCAAGTACAGAGACGGAGTAGTGCTTTGCTTACATCCTCATAATGACAGAGGCTGCGGTGTTGCCACATCAGAGCTTGGTGTGCTTGCAGGAGCTGAGGAGATAGAGGGTACGCTGTTTGGAAACGGTGAGAGAACAGGAAATGTAGATATCGTGACACTTGCCATGAATCTTTACTCACACGGAGTGGATCCACAGCTTGATTTTTCAAATCTGCCTGAGATCAGGGAGAAGTATGAGACATTTACCAGAATGAAGGTAGGCGAGAGACAGCCATATGCGGGAGACCTTGTTTTTTCTGCTTTTTCAGGCTCACATCAGGATGCAATCTCAAAGGGCATGGCATGGAGAGAGGAAAAGAAGCTTGATAAGTGGACGGTCCCATATCTGCCTATAGATCCAAAGGATGTCGGCAGGACATACGAGGCTGATGTTATCCGTATCAACAGCCAGTCAGGAAAGGGCGGAGTGGCATATATCCTTAAGCAGAGCTTCGGTATCAATGTGCCACAGCAGATGAGAGAGCAGGTCGGATACATGGTCAAGCAGGTATCGGACGAGGAGCACAAGGAGCTTTCACCTGAGTGGGTACACAGTATCTTTACAGACAATTATGTGGATTTTCATCCATATTTTACTATACCGGAGTGCCACTTTAAGCAGGTAAACGGCATTTTCGCAGAGGCGGTTATTTTACACAATGACAGCACCAGAAAGGTAGATGCCAATGGAAACGGCCGTCTCGATGCAGTCAGCAATATAATTAAGCAGTATTTTGACATCAGCTTTGAGCTCACTGTATACGAGGAGCATTCGCTTTCACACGGATCTTCATCAAAGGCTATGGCGTATGTGGGTATCACAGTTGACGGCAGTATGTTCTGGGGCGCAGGTGTGGATGAGGATATCATCAAGGCATCAATCGGAGCGCTTGTTGTTGCGGTAAACCATTACCTTGCCACCAAGGCTGACAGTCACGTGAAGGATGAGCGCTATATTGCAATGCTCAACTTCATCCAGGCCAACTACAAGACGGTATCGCTTGCAGACATGGCTGCACAGTTCAACCTGACAGAGCCGTATATCTCCAAGTACATAAAGGAGAAGTCAGGCAAGACTTTCGGGGAGCTGGTCACCAATGCCAAGATGAAGAAGGCACGTACACTGCTGAGAAACAGCATCACAACTGTTGAGAATATCGCAATCGAGGCAGGATATCAGAACGTGGAGCATTTTAACAGACAGTTCAAGAAGCTGTATGGAATGACACCGCTTGAGTACAGAAATTCAAGCACAAAATAAGCGGATACAGCATTTTAATATAACCGGATCAATATGCTAAATGACAATTCATTCAGCTGTATTGGTCCGGTTTGCTTTTTAGTACTGCACTTTTTATGTAAAAATCTGCATTAAAATTGTATAAAAATGGGAACAATGGGCTATTGATTGTATTTTATCAAGTAATTTGTTGTTTTTACAACGGATTATATGTACAATTCGGGTATAATATAAATAAAAGATAATTATTCAGAACTACTGATAACAAAGCAGATATTGAGAATTTGTGTTTGGGATGAATAGTTATAATAAAAAGCAACTATTTGAATTATAGTTTAAGAAAGAGAGGAACGTACATGAGCAATAAAACTAGCGCAGTTGTTAAGACAAACCCAAGAAAGGCTGTAATGATCGGATGTGGATTCGTTGGTTCGGCATCAGTTTTTGCACTTATGCAGAGCGGTCTTTTTTCTGAGATAGTTCTCATTGACGCTGATAAGGACAAGGCTGAGGGAGAGGCGATGGATATAAGCCACGGTATTCCTTTTGCCAGACCTATGAAGATATATGCAGGTGGTTATGATGATGTGGCAGATGCTGCTATCATTGTTGTTTCTGCAGGTGCAGGCCAAAAGCCGGGCGAGACAAGACTTGATCTGGTAAATAAAAATGTTGCAATCTTCAAGAGCATCATTCCGGAGATTGCAAAGAGAAATTTCGGTGGAATCTTACTTATCGTTGCAAATCCTGTAGATATTTTAACACAGGTGGCACAGAAGCTTTCAGGACTTCCTGAGGAGCGTGTCATCGGTTCAGGTACCGTGCTTGACAGTGCAAGACTTAAGTACGCGCTTGGAGAGCATCTTGAGGTGGACAGCCGAAGCGTACATGCATTTATAGTAGGTGAGCATGGAGACAGTGAGGTGGTTGCATGGTCATCAGCCAATGTTTCCGGAGTGGAGCTTCACAAGATGTGCGAGATGAGAGGTCACTACAAGCACAAGGAGAATACAGAGGAAATCGCTGCAAACGTAAAGAACAGTGCTTACGAGATAATTAACAGAAAACATGCGACATATTATGGTATCGCTATGTCGGTCAGACGTATCTGCGAGGTAATCATGCGTGATGAGAAGTCTATTCTTCCTGTTTCACACATGATGCATGGACAGTACGGCATCGACGGTGTGGTTCTCTCAATGCCTGCAATCGTTGGAGCAAACGGAGTGGAGAGCGATATCCCAATCGAGTTAAACGGTGAGGAAGCTTTAAAGCTCAAGGAGTCTGCTGATGCACTTAAGAGCATACTTGACGGGCTTGAGCTGTAAATATCAGGCTCATAATATTAAACTTATATAAAATACTACAAATTCAGTAGGGTTTGGGGTATAATGATAACTGTCGGGCTGCATATATTATGTGCTCGGCGGTTATTTGATTTTATGGCAGATAATTATTTAGAATTACCGGGAAAAAGGAGTATATATAATGAGCGAAAGAAAACAAATCCATCAGGAGTTTCTGACAGGCGAAAGAGCCCTGTTTGCAAGCAACGACCTGGATATATATGATACAATTTTTGATGACGGAGAGTCACCTCTTAAGGAGAGCCATGGCATTAGCCTGACAGGCTGTTTTTTTAGATGGAAATATCCGCTATGGTACTGTAGTGACATAGCTGTAAAGGACTGTACATGGTTTGACATGGCGCGTGCGGGTGTCTGGTATACAGACAATATCTCTGTTACTGATTCAATAGTTGAGGCACCTAAGAACTTCAGGCGATGCAATAACCTAAAGCTTAAAAATGTGACATTTCCAAATGCCCAGGAGACCCTCTGGAGCTGTGATCATGTCGATATCGAGAATGTTTCGGCAAAGGGAGATTATTTTGGCATGAATACAAATAATCTTATCATGAAGAATTTCCAGCTGGTCGGCAACTATTCGTTTGACGGTTCAAGGAATGTAGAGGTGCACGATTCAAAGCTTATCTCAAAGGATGCCTTCTGGAATACGGAAAATGTCACAGTCTATGATTCATTTATTACAGGTGAATACCTTGGCTGGAACGCAAAGAATCTGACACTTATAAACTGCACAATCGAGAGCTTGCAGGGGCTTTGCTACATCGACAACCTTGTTATGAAAAACTGTAAGCTCATAAACACTACATTGGCATTTGAGTATTCTTCGGTAGATGCAGAGATTTGCAGTAAGGTGGACAGTGTTTTAAATCCGACAAGCGGAGTGATAAGGGCAAAGGAGATTGGCACACTGACTATCGAAAAGGACAGAGTTGACCCATCAAAGACTAAGATAATATGTGAGGGAAAATAATCTATGTATGATTTTGACACCGTTGTAGACAGAAGAAATACAGGCTCACTAAAGTGGGATGTGGCAGAAAATGAGCTCCCGATGTGGGTAGCAGATATGGATTTTAAGACAGCGCCCCAGATAATAGATGCAATATCAGAGCGTGTTTCTCACGGAGTGTTTGGCTATTCCATCATTCCGGATGAGTGGAATGATGCGTATATTTCGTGGTGGGACAGACGCCATGGGCTTAAAATCGAAAGAGACAGCCTGATTTTTTGCACAGGGGTCGTACCGGCCATATCATCTACAGTGCGAAAGCTCACAACACCCGGTGAAAATGTGCTTATCATGACACCGGTATACAATATATTTTTTAATTCCATATTTAATAACGGCGTAAATGTGCAGGAAAGCCCGCTTGGATACGAAAACGGCAGATATTTTGTGGACTATGACAGGTTGGAGCATGACCTTTCCAATCCACAGACCTCGCTTATGATATTTTGCAACCCTCACAATCCGTGCGGTATCATCTGGACAAAGGATGAGCTTGCGAAAATAGGTGCACTCTGCAGGAAGTACAATGTGACGGTCATATCAGACGAGATACACTGCGACATCACAGCACCGGGAAAATCATACGTGCCGTTTGCGGCAGCATCAGAGGACTGCGCCGATATAAGCATCACCTGTATTGCTCCGACCAAGTGCTTTAATATGGCAGGCTTACAGACTGCGGCAGTGATGGTGCCAAATGAATTTTTGCGCCACAAAGTATGGCGCGCATTAAATACAGACGAGGTGGCGGAGCCAAACGCATTTGCCATCACGGCAGCAGTTGCGGCATTCACAAAGGGTGAGCCGTGGCTTGAGGAGCTCAGAAAATATCTCTGGGAAAACCGCAAAACAGTCTGTGACTTCGTGGCAGAAAATCTGCCGCAGATACATGTAGTGGATGCCGATGCGACATACCTCATGTGGCTTGACTGCAGTGCACTCACAGATGATTCTGTGGCATTTACGCAGATGATTCGCGAAAAGACAGGCCTTTATCTGTCGGAGGGAGCTGAGTTTGGAGGCAATGGCCGTTACTTTGTGCGATTGAATATCGCATGCCCCGGTTCTGTGCTTATGGAAGGGCTTGACAGGCTAAAGAGAGCCCTCGCATAAGCTAAATAGTTACCTTTTTTATAGAATAAATAAGACCGGTGATTGGCCGGTCTTATCTGGTATAATTAAACATTTATGGCATACAAGATTTAGAAATATATCATGCATACGTTTGTTTTCTGATTCGATAGTTAGTATACACTAACATAAATTAGAAGTCAATAACAAATATGGGGTTTTGATATTTTTTTGGATTTTTATAAATCACGTACAAATCAGGTAAGTTGTAAAATCAAATGCGACAAGGGTTGATAACTCTATCGCATTTGATTTTTTTATTGGAAAAATCAGAGTGTTACAAGAGAAATAAACTCTTGTGGCACTCTTTTTTTATTTACAGAAAAACAGAAAGAAAGGTGGAAACATGAGAAAAGAAAGGAAAAGATTGGACTTTGCGGACAGAAAACGTATTGAAGCCATGAAAAATTCCGGGGTAAAGGTTACGGAGATTGCCCAGGCGGTAGGAGTACACCGGGCGACCATTTACCATGAATTGAAACGAGGGGGAGAGCCTTACCGGGCAGAGGTGGCACAGAGAACATTATAAGCCCAGGCGGCAGCAGGACGGAAAGCGAGGAACCAGGCATGGGGAAGAACATGGATTGGATTTATAGACCCATAAATGAGCCAGATTTAGAAAACACCCTGGAAGCAGTAGAAAAGGCCCTGGGTTTCAAATTGTTTGTGTGGCAGAAAACATTTATTGCCACGGGTGTATTTCGGCAGTACGGAGCCACAACGGCGAAGATATTACGGGAATTGTTGGCGGTGGATGCACGGCCATTGGACTACACCACAAGACCAGGCAGTCACATGGGAGTGTTTTACCGAGAAGAGTTATTGAAAATCAAAGAAAAGTTGGATGCCGCAGGAGTACCCACAAGGAAAGTGGCAACGTCCCGGCAGCAGTTACGGGAGTACATGAAAGAATATGAAAGCAAAAATATTGAAAGACACCACGCCGGATGGCCTGGCAGAGAAGATAAACACAGAATTTGGAAATAGCAAAGCCCCATTTCTTCAACAAGTATGCACCCAGTACCAAACGGCAGTTGTGCCGAAAATGAGGGGCAAAGATATTGTGGGCCATGAGGTAGAATATTCCGCCCTTGTGTTTATCGAGGAATAAGAGGAAGCGAGGAAAACGAAGCATGACAAATTTAGAAGTAATAGGAATTATTGCCCTTATGGTTATCATCATAGGCGGCGGCGCTATCCTTTACCTGGCACTGGTCGGGACGGCAATTATTTATTCACTGGGAGCCAATGAAAGCCCCAAAGGCCGCCGGGTATTTTTCGGCATCCTGGGCGTGGCTATGATTGTTGCCTTTGTGTGTGCGTGCGTATTTTTCCATAAATACGGGGTGCCGCTATGAAATTACGGGAATTTATAGGGGTATTTGAACAATCGGAGCGTTTGCGGATTGTAAAGGATGGAAAAGAGATTTACACGGGTTACAAGGCACTTATGGAACATGCAGAACTGGAAGCGGTCATGGATGCAGAGGTTAAACGGTTTTGTCCGGTGCCGGAAATAAGGCACAAGGAATGGAAAGAACGGGGATTGATGCCGCCCATGAAGCCGGAAGAAACGCCGCAATTTGCTTTTTCAGATTTGCAAATGACACTATACAACACCATTTATATTTAGGCAGGAAAGGACGGCACTATGATTTTAAAGGAAATACAAAATTTTGACCTTAACCAAATAGCCAATTCCGGCCAATGCTTCCGTTGGAAGAGAACCAGGGAAAATGCCTATTTGGTTATACATAAAGACAAGGTTGTTACCATTTCACAGTTGGGCGGCGGTGCGTTCCGCCTGGATTGTAGCGAAGAGGATTTTACAAATACCTGGAAACAGTATTTTGACCTTTCCGAAGATTATGGAAAAATCATAAAGAGCATTGACCCAAGGGATGAATATTTAATGGCAGCAGGACAAGCCGCCCAAGGCATCCGCATTTTACGGCAGGACCCGTGGGAAACCATAGCGTCTTTTATTATCAGTCAAAGAAATAACATCCCCAGGATAAAGGGAACCATTGAAAGACTTTGCCAAGTATACGGCCGGGGCATCCCGTATAACGGAAGCCTGGTTTATGCATTCCCAACCCCGGAAGCCATAGCCAATGCACCCAAAGAGGAATTGGAAGCATTGGGGGCATATTACCGGGCGGAATATCTGATTGAAGCGGCAAGAAACCACCAGGGTCGGACAGATGCCGGAGCGGCCGCAGACCGTGAGGAAGCATACAAGACCTTAACGGGATTTCTGGGGATTGGCCCCAAGGTTGCAAATTGTATTTGCCTTTTTGGATTGCATTTTACAGAAGCGTTTCCACGGGACACATGGATTTCCAGAATAGAAGAAAACCATTACCACGGACATTTCCCGGTCCATAAGTACCCAGGCACCGCCGGAATTATGCAGCAGTACATGTTTTATTATGAGCGGATGCAGCAGGGTAAGATTTGAAAGGCGGTAGACTATGGCGGAATTGAAAGTGGAAGTAAAAGTTTTAGACATGCCGGAAGTAAAAGCCATATTGGCACATTATAAAAAGATTTCCAGGCGGCATGCCTGGGTAAACGGTCAGAGGACCGGGAAAGCGAGGAAAAGAGGATGGAAAAGAACATGACACCAACCAACGGAATTGTGGAGCCGGATTTTTTAGAATATCTCAAAAAGACATTTAAGAAATGGCAGCAGTTACACGCCGAGGGCGTAACACTGGGCGGCCGTGAGATTGCCAAATTGACCGCCACCGTGCAGGGGGCAAAATTAAACGCACGTTTTGGATTTGAAGCAATAACACACCGGGGACTGGATGACGAGGGCCAGGACCGTTTTACACTTATGATTTATAAGAACCGGGAAGCGGTGGAAACGGAAAAGCCGCTTTATCATTTCACTACACCAATTTACAGATAAGAAAGCGAGGATAAAAGTATGGGATTTATGGATGGATTTACAAGTGATGGCACCGTGGACATGAAGCACACGGAATATTACAACCTTATGAGAGAAGCGACCAAGGCGGAACTGATTGGCAATGCAGTAAAAGCAGACGTGCCGGGCTTTTATATCCAGGCAATGATTACCGGGAAAAAGCCGGAGTTTCTTAACACACTGGATGCAGAAGAGGAAAGCACGGGTTTTCATGCAGAATATGAGCAGATTACCGGGGCGGTGGTTACGATTTTTGAAGCCTGGATGAAAGAAAACGGCGTGGAGAGTACCGCCGCATCCTTACACCGCCTTATTGATACACTTGCCCAAAACCGTATTGAGGAATTGCGGACTATAAAAGTAAACCAGGAAGAACACCGGGAGCAGATAAAAGCGGCGTTTGAAGAAATGGAAAAGACTATGGGAGCCATGGCGAAAATGCCGCCTATTACCGTGCGTATGGATTTTGGAAGTAAGAAAGACCAGGCGGCAGCAGTGGAACCGAAAGAGAGTAAGGGCCAGGCCGTGGATTGTTGGAGTTGTGACACATGCGGCCATCATACGGGACTGAAATGTGATGCCGACAAATGTAAGGAATGTGAGGACGGAAGCAATTACACCCCGGAGAAGAAAAGCCAGGCAGCAGGGGAACGAGTCCAGGAAAGTGAGGACAAGGAAGAATGATTGTAATTTGCAATGATGCCATCAACCGGGCAATTAAATACCTGGAAGAAAACCATTCTGTAAAAGAAAAAGTATATTTACATATTGCAGAGGGATTTGACTGTATCGAAAGCCCAGACGGCCAAAAGGGATTTGGTTGTTACATTCCGTCTGAAAAGAGTATTTACCTTGCGGAAGAGATACCAGACAAGGAAACAAGCATTATAGAAACCCTGGCACATGAATACAAACACTTTATGCAGGATTGCCTGGGCCAGGAGTTTGACGAAAACGAAGCGGAACAATTTGCAAACCAGGTTTTAAAGGATATGGAAAGCGAGGACACAGACCATGGCAATGATTGAATTAAGAAAAGAAGTTGAAACGGCCGCCCTGGCAGAGTTAAACCGGGCAAATGCAAAATTTCCGTTATTTGCTTCCACCCATGAGGGGTACGCCGTGACGTTGGAAGAGGTAGAGGAAGCCCAGGAAGCCATGGACAATGTGAAATCTTCCATGGGCGTATTATGGGACCGGGTACGGGGCCGGGAAATTGCTCCTTTCCTGGAAAAGGAAACAAGCCCAACGGCGATTTACAACCAGGCTATTGATGCCGCTTGTGAAATGGTACAAGTGGCGGCCATGTTACTGAAATATGAAATGAGCCAGGCGGAAGCAGGACACCAGGCAATGGATAATTCTGGCATGGAAACGGGAAAGGTGGGATAGTATGGCGGTTTATGCGGTAGATTTTGACGACACCCTTGCCATTACCAGGTTCCCGGAAATCATAGAAGCAAAGCCAAAGATTGTGGCGGCCGTAAAACTGTTAAAAGCCCAGGGGCATAAAGTTATCCTCTGGACAAGCAGAGCCGGGAAAGACTTAGAAGCGGCGGTGGAATGGTGCAAGGCTCAAGGGATTGTATTTGATGCCATAAATGCACCATTGCCAGAACAGACGGCCATGTGGGGAAATGACACAAGAAAGATTTATGCAGACTTCTATATTGATGATAAGGCCATGAGGGTTGAAGAATTAGAAGTTATTATGGACCAGATTGTGGATATTGTGGATAAGTACAAGGTAAGCCAGTAAGGAAAGCGAGGAACTTAACATGGTAGCAGAATTACAGACGGTCAGCCGGGAAGCATGTACGGCAATGATAGAACACGCCTATGCCATGGGCTACATGGATGCCAAAGAGCGTGAAAGAAAGAGAAAAAAGGCATTAAGGGAAAAGCGAGAAAGAAAAAGGTATTTCATTACCCAAAAGTTACATGGGGTGGCGGTGCTTATCCTTACCGTGGTAGCAGTCAAATTATTGGACGGGGATGCAACCATAGCACTTTTCACGGTCCCGTTGGGTGTAACGCTGATTGCATCCAAAGAAATGCTGATTATCAATGAATATTACTGGAAATGCGAGGAAGAAAATGGAATTTGTAATTAAGGGCATGAAGTATAACACCGAGAAGATGGAAAAAGTGGCAGAGGTTAGAAAGTGGTACCGGGTAGATACTTTTTTAACCCGTTCTATGTATCCGGGAAAAGAGGTTGGCCGGACATATCCGTGCGAATTATGGAAATCTGCAAAAGGAAATTGGCTTTTAACCCATGAGGAAGATTATAGCACGTATGGGGAAGCCATCCAGGAAGAGGAAGCAAAGAGCCTTTTAATGAGACATGCAACGGACATTTACGAAAAAATGTTTGGAGAATTGCCGGAAGCGTAAAAAGAAAAAGCGAAACCCGGTTGCAAGGTGGGGAACCAAAACAACCGGGTTGGAACTAACAAAGTCAGTATAGCACAACATATAGAAAAATAAAAGCACTTTCTACTATATATAGAAAAGAAAGGTGGAAAAGGGTTATGTTTTACATAATTATTGGAGTAGCAGCGGCGGCAATGCTGATTTTGGGCGGCCTGGCCGTTTTGGGTTTTGCAGTTGTCAAAATGGCAATAGACTGGCTTTTTGATTGAAATTTAATGAAGCGGAAGCACTTCCCCGTCCTTGTAATGGGTATTAGCATATCAGACACCTATATTTTATTTTGATACATAGGCAATAGATAAAGGCACCCTGGCAGCAGGGTAAGGGGCGTTTTACATAAAGGTGGGGAACTATGAGAAAAAGGCATTATGATGACTACGATTATGAGGAAGCATACCAAAAACAGATTGAGAACTTAGAGGAATGGGAATTGGAACGGTTGATGAAAGACGGAAAGGTGGAGTGCCTTTATAGGACTACCACCACGAAGTCAACAAACATCAAAAGTGGCACCACACTGTTAGAAGCCCAGGTGTACCCGTCCTTTAAAGATAAAAGCAATATGCCAGTGACGAAACAGAAAAGAGAAACCAGGCCGTCACAGAAAAACCTTAACGAGAAAAACGCAAGACGGTATTTAATACGCCTTGCCAATATCAATTTTGGGAAAGGGGATATTTGGGCTACGTTTGGGTGGAATGATGATTGTTTGCCGGATGATGTGGACCGGGCAAAGAAAGACATAACGAATTTTATTAAACGCATCAACCGCCGCCGGAAAAAGGCAGGGCTTGAAAATGCCAAGTATATTTATATCCTGGCTTTTGACGGGTACAAACGTCCCCATTTTCACATTCTGTTATCCGGGGACGGCGTGGACCGTGACGAGTTAGAGGAATTATGGGGAAAATGCGACCGCCCAAACACACGCCGCATTAAGCCGGATGACGATTTTCTGATTACTGGCCTTGCAACCTACATAACACAGAACCCACACGGGACAAAACGGTGGTGCCCGTCCAAAAACCTTAAAAAGCCGCCGGAACCTACACGCAGTTATTCAAAATTCAAAAAAAGCAAAGTGGAACGCATGGCAAAGGACAACGAAGTTTTGAAAGAACAGATGGAAAAGGCATACCCAGGATTTAGATACCTGGATGCAGAGGTTAAATACAACGGTATCAATGCGGCATTTTACATATACGCCCGTATGGTGCGGAATTGAGCGAAAGGAGCATAACACACATGAAAGTTATTTCAATCATCAACCTAAAGGGTGGCGTTGCCAAAACCACCACCGCCGTTTCTATGGCGGAGTTATTGGCAGAGGGGGACAAGCGGAGAAAGCGGCCTGGCAGCAGGGTTTTATTATTTGACAATGACAAGCAGGGCAACGCATCCCGTTTGTTTGAAGTGTACCGCCGGGAAGAGGAAGCCGAAGCGTGCCGGATAATTAAGACCGGGCGGATTGTCGGAAATATCCGGGACACCAGGGAAAAGAACCTGGACATTATACCGTGCAATTATTTCATGGAGTTGGCGGAATTAGAAATTAAGGCAGAAAAGAACCGTGCCCAACATGACCGATACAAGCACGCCCTGGAAGAGGTTGCCGGGCAATATGATTATTGCATTATAGACAATCCGCCGGATTTGGGGATGAATGTCATAAATGCAATGGTGGCAACGGATGAAATCATTATACCCGTGTGCTTAGATGCCTATTCCCTGGATGGCCTGGAAGAGTTGGTGGAGCAGATAAACCAAATACGGGCATTAAACCCCAAGGCCAGGCTTGCCGGATGCCTTATTGCAGATTATGAGAGAACGGACACAAGCGAAGCGGCGGAAATGTGGTTAAGGACAAAGGGAAGTTGCCCAGTATTCAAGCAGAAAATCAGACATTCCAAAAAGACCAAGGATGCCACGTTTTACCGTCAAACCCCGTTGCATTATAGCATCCGCAGCGGAGCCGCCCAGGACTATAAAGCCTTTGTGGCGGAATATGTGCAGAAATTTGGACACCTGGCAGCAGGGGAAAGGAGTTGAAAGCATGGGATTTAATATTTTAGACATTATGAACGCCGCCACCATGGCGGAAACAGGGAAAAACAAAGATTACCAGGAAATCACATTGAATTACCAGGACATTGTAGTTACAAAACATAACAAGTACAGTATGGACGGACTGGATGACCTGGCAACGGGTATTTCCATGGATGGATTGCAGGAGCCGCTTGTATTGGGACGGGTAAACGGGGAATATTGGTTACATTCCGGCCACCGCAGACTTGCGGCAATCAAAATGTTGGTGGCAGAGGGGAAAACAGAATTTGAAAATATACCGTGCCGCTATAAAGACATGACAGAAATTGAATTTAGAATTTCCCTTTTGGTAGGTAATACCTTTAACCGCAAAATGACAGACTATGACCTTATGACCCAGGCGGCAGACTGGAAAGAAGTATTGACCCAGGCGAGGAAAGAGGGATTGCTTATTCTGGAAGCCGGGCAGAGGGTCCGGGACTATGTGGCAGCAGTAATGGGGGAAACGGTGCCGAAAATCAGAACCTTAAACACCATAAGCGATAATGCCACGCCGGAAGTAAAAGAGCAATTCCAGAAAGGCAATTTAGGAATTACGGCGGCCGTGGAAGCGGCCAAGGCGGACGAGGACACCCAAAAAGAAATTGCCCAGGCGGCAGAGGATAAGGGCGGACTGGGTGCCGAGGAAATAAAGACCATGACCGAAGAAAAGAAAAAGCACCGCAAGACCTTAGAGGATGAAACCAGGGAAGCCAATGTGTCAGATACCGACACAACCGAAGAGGAAAAGGCCAATGCCAGGAAATTGCACGCCTTAAAAATGCTTGAAAAATATTATACCTGGTTAAATGACGAGGAAGTGGGAATTTTGGAAGCCATGTTGGAAGATTGCAAACGGCGTAAACGGGAATATGCCATTGAGGAAGAATAGGAGAATGGAACATGAATTTGCAGAACATGAAGAGAGGGGAAACCACGGAGCAGATAAGCCTTTTTAACTGGGCGGAACGCAACGCCCATGTGTTACCGTGCCTTTCCCTCATGTACCACGTCCCAAACGAGGGCAAGCGGACAAACGGGGCGGTATTAAAGGCAATGGGGTTAAAAACAGGCGTGCCGGATGTAGTGCTGCCCGTTGCAAGTCACAATTTCCATGGGCTTTACCTGGAAATGAAGTATGGGAACAATAAGCCGACAAAAGCACAGGAAGAGTATATGGCGGCGTTGCGGCAGCAGGGTTATAAAACAGTGGTTTGCTATGGGGCAGAGGAAGCAAAAACGGAGATTATGGAGTACTTGCAGGACCCGGAGCGGATGCCACTTGCAAAGTGCATAAATGCACCGTGGATTGACGGAATGTGTGACGGCGTGCCAATGCCTGGGGGGATGTTTGCAAAGGAACCGTGCCGTGGGTGCGAGAAGCACAGAAAGACCAGGGCGGAAAGCGTGATTGAAGCCAATATGGCAACAGTGGACGATTGTTTTAAAAGACCAGTTATAAAAGCAATAGCAGATTTGGCAGCAGGAAAACCATTGCAAAATATAACACTGGAAGAAACCCTGGAAACAATAAATAAAAATTTGGCATTATTGGCAAAAGGGGACTGGCTTACCGTGGAGCAGTCAGCGGAAGTATTGACCGTTGCCATGGATGCCTATAAACAGGCGAAGAAAGGGAAAGGAGAATAGGACATGGAGAAAAAAACAGACGGCGGCCATGAGATACCAGAAGAGGATTTAAGGGAAATGGAGCAGGACGGCGGCCAGGAAGTGACAGAGGAAACCAAAACACAAACAGGGTATTGTAAATTTTGCGGACAGTCCGGGATTATTTACGCACCGAAAACATGGAGCCAGGAAGAGGTAAACGAAGCGGCAACGTGTAGGTGCGAGTGTGACGAAGCCAAGAAGTATGCAGAAAGCAAAGAGCGTGTGCAAAAGGCAAAGAACCGTATTACGGAATTATTTGGCAGTAATGCGGAAAGACCCATAGACCAGGACGTGGTTACTATCATGCTTGACGTTGTGGATGCCATAGAAGCCCGGCACATGAAAGGCGTTACCATTGACGTTGGGCAGGGCGTAAGGGCAAAAGTTTCCAAGATGGCAAAAGAGAGCATCAAGGTAGAACGCACGGAAACATCAAAGAAAACCTATGAAGAATAGGGGGGGCGGCAGTAGATTGGACAAAATGGATGCAGATATTAAGACCATAGCCAGGAGTATTATACAAGGCAATGAGAAGCGGAAAAAGAGAATAAAGACAAAGAAAGCCAGTGCCTTTGATATTAAGGCCGCCGCTATCGTAAATGATGCCTTGTGTAATTCATGTGGGAATATCGAGAGCATCCGGGCACGGCGGCAAATGCAGGAGAAGATTTATAAGAGCATTGTTTACAATATGCCTTATGAGTACATAGCAGACGCCTTGTGTGGCCGCCGCCAATTCTATGAATACCGCCAGGAATTTATTAAACGGGTAGCGTCCGCCATGGATATGCTACCGGAGCAGAAAGGGCAGGAACATGGGAATAGGAATTGATTTAAGCAGATTTAAAGTAGTGCATGGGGATAAGGTATTAAATGCAATAGCACTCATGGAAGTGCATATGTCGGAGAATACGGAATGGGATAAAAGGGACATAGTTTTAAAACCAAAGTTTATTGATGTACTGGCAATCAATGAGGACGGCAATATTATTTCAATCTATGATGAAGCGTGGACGTTTCAGTTTATCCCCATTGTAGGGAAATAACCAGGCGGCAGCAGGACACAAAGTAAGTGGGTCAGAATGTCAGAGCATTTTATATTAACATAGGCTTGTGGGTAAGGTTTACCCATGAGCCTATCAGCATGAGGGAAAGGACGGTGGCAGCAGATGAAAGAATATGCAAAGGACTTCTACAAGTCAGTAGCATGGAAGAGAGCCAGGCAGACAGTTATTAAACGGGCCAATGGATTGTGTGAGCGGTGCAGAGCCGCCGGGCTTTATCGTCCCGGTGTGATTGTCCACCACAAGGATTACATTACGCCGGAGAATATCCACAACCCAGGCGTGACCCTTAACCTGGACAACCTGGAATATCTTTGCGAGGATTGCCATAACAAAGAGCATAAGGCAAGGCCGAACAATCGTTATCGGTTTGACAGTGACGGAAAATTATTACCGCCAAAAGGAGAAGAGCGGCGGACCACTCCCCCCGGTGGGTTGATTTTGAACGACCCCACAAGAACCGAGGGAGATACCTCAAAAAAACTCTGCAAGGTCGCACGCATATGAGGGGGGTTAGAATATGGCAGAAAATGAAAAAAGTAATGGGAAGAAAGCACCCAAAAGAATAAATAAACTGACAAATGCCAGGATAAAAAAAGAGATAGAATTTTTAGCCCCCATGTTTGCCGGGATTGATGACGAGGACAAGAAAAGCCTTGTAAATTCATTGGTTGAGGAAGCGGCGTTTTTGAAAGTGGCTTGCTTCCAGGCAAAAGAAGAATTGAAAAAAGAGGGGCTTACAACGGAAACGGTCAACGCTTCCCAAAAGTTTGTAAAGGCCCACCCATCAGCCACGATTTATGAAAAATATTCACGCCAATATACGGCAATTATTCACACGCTTATTGAGTATTTGCCACCGAAAGAAAAGAAAAATATAAGCAGATTGGCAGCGTTACGGAATGGATAACAACTATGTTTTCCAATACTGGGAAGCCATAGAAAATGGCGCCGTAACAGTTGGAAAATGGATAAGAACCATTTACAAAATACTGGTAGATGGTTTGAAAAGTGGCAAATGGGATTTTGACGGGGACAAGGCAAATAAGGCTATCAACTTCATAGAAAACTTTTGCCACCATTCAGAGGGACGTAACGATTTACTGAAATTGGAACTATGGCAAAAGGCCATAGTAAGTGCCATTTTTGGCATTATGGATAAAAAGACCGGGTACAGACAATTTAGAGAAGTTTTTATTGTGGTGGCCCGTAAGAACGGAAAAACCTTGTTTGCCGCAGCCATAGCGGCATACATGACTTACATAGATGGAGAGTACGGGGCAAAGGTTTATTTCCTTGCCCCTAAACTGGACCAGGCAGACCTTGTATATGACGCCTTTTACCAGATTGTCCAGGCGGATGATGAACTGGAAAGCATAACCAAGAAACGCCGAAGTGATATTTATATTAAAGAGTTTAACACCAGTGTAAAAAAGATTGCGTTTAACTCTAAAAAGTCGGATGGTTTCAACCCTCAAATGGTTGTCAATGACGAGATGGAAGCATGGCCGGGGGACCAGGGACTAAAACAGTATGAGGTTATGACTTCCGCCCTGGGTGCAAGAAAACAGCCGCTTATCATGTCAATATCCACGGCTGGGTACATCAATGATGGAATTTATGATGAACTTATGCGGCGTTCTACTTCATTCCTCAAAGGAAATTCAAAAGAAACCAGGATTTTGCCGTTTATTTACATGATTGACAACCTGGAAGCATGGGACACAATAGAGGAATTGAAAAAGAGTAACCCAAACCTGGGCGTGTCCGTATCAGAGGAATTTTATTTAGAGCAAATAGAGATTGCAAAAACATCCCTTTCAAAGAAAGTGGAGTTTATGACAAAATACTGCAATATCAAGCAAAATTCCAGTGTGGCATGGTTGGACTATTGGGATGTAATGAAAGCGGTAAACGAGGATATAAAGATTACCCTGGAAGAGTACCGGGGATGTTATTGTGTGGGCGGCATAGACCTTTCACGAACCACGGACCTTACGGCGGCATCAATCGTTATTTGGAAAAACGGAAAATGGAATGTTATTACAAAATTCTACATGCCAAAGAAACGGTATGAAATAGCCGTGAACGAAGATAACGTGCCATATAACATTTACCGGGAAAAGGGATTTTTGGAAATATCCGGGGAAAACCAGGTGGACTATAAGGATGTGTATAAATGGTTTATTGACCTGGTAAAGGTTTACAAAATCCGCCCGTTAAAAATCGGCTATGACAGATACATGGCCGGGTATTTGATTGATGACCTTAAAATGGCCGGGTTCCAGGTGGATGACGTTTACCAGGGCACAAACTTAACGCCTATCTTACATCAGTTTGAGGGCGATTTAAAAGACGGTAAATATAACCTGGGAGATAATACCCTATTGGCATCCCATCTTCTTAATGTGGCGGTGGAAATCAATATGAATGATAGCCGCATGAAGCCCGTTAAGATTGAAAAACGTATGAGGATAGACGGGGCGGTTTCCGTCTTTGATGCAATGACAATGGTTTCAAAATATCATAGCGAGATAGGCAAGAAACTATTGAACGAAGCGGCATAAAAGCCGCCTGGCAGCAGGGGTTTAAACTGGGTCAGAATTTCAACACGAATAATTTTACAATAGGCTCATGGGTGTATTCCATGGGCCTATTTTTGAGGAAAGGGGGTATTTGATACGGGAATTATAGCCAATGTATTTGGAGCCTTTAGGGCAAAGTACAGACCACTTTTATTGAGCCGTGGGGAGTATGTGCCAACGGGAACCCTACGGGATAACGATATTGTGGGAGCCATTGCGGATGCAATAGCAAAGAACGTGGGAAAACTCACGCCCCAGGTTATCCGAAAGGATGAAAAGGGCATGACAATTAAAAACGATTACCTGGCAAGGCTTTTGAAATTGCGGCCGTGCCCGGAAATGTCAACCTATGATTTCCTTTACCGCATTGCTTCTGACCTGGTTTATACGTCCAATTCCTTTTCCGTGATTTTCTATAACGAGGATTTCACGAGGATAACGAGTATACAGCCGATTACTACGAAGAGTTACCGCATATTTGAAGATGACCGCCATAATATCCTTTTCCGCTTCCGGTGGGACTATGACGGGGAAACCTACACAGTGCCATACCAAAATGTTATTCATATCAAGGCAAGGTACAACAAAAAGCGGTTCCTGGGAACGTCCCCGGATTTGGAGTTAAAGCGGAGCCTGGACCTTATCGAAACATCCGGCGAAACAGTAAAGAACATTGTCAACCGTTCCAATTCACTTGCCGGGTATTTGAGATATAACAACCTGGCAGACAATGAAGAATTGAAAAAGATTGCCAAGGATTTCCAGGATGCCTACATGAACGCCGACAACGCCGGGGGGATTGCAGCCATTGACAGTACGGTGGAATTTAAAGAAATTGCCCAACGCACGCCAAACGTGCCAACCAATCAAATTACATTCTTGCGTGATAACGTATACCGCTATTACGGCGTAAATGAAAAGGTTTTAACATCCACACTTTCAGACCAGGAATGGATTTCTTTTTATGAAAACGTCATTGAACCCGTGGCAATCCAATTGGGATATGAGTTTACATTTAAACTTTTGACACCCAGGGAAATTGGGTACGGAAACAAGATTGAATTTACTGCCAATCTTTTGCAGTATGCCACATTACAGACCAGGGACACCATAGGTGGAAACATGTTTGACCGTGGAGCCATGACAATAAATGAATACAGGGCACTTATGTATTATGGACCGGTAGAGGATGGGGACGTGCGTATGGTTTCTTTGAACTATGTAAAAGCCGGGGACCAAAGCCTTTACCAGGTTGGACAGAACGGCCAGGGAGAGGGCACAGACCAGACAGAAAAGCAGGACAAGCAACGCCGGGCAATGGAAGCGGCCGCCCGTGCTTACTTAGAAACCATGGAAGGGGGTTAAGGATATGCCAGGAGCAAAAAAGAGATTTACCGCTTGCAAGGATGCCGCACACGCTACCGTGGAAAAATTTTATGAGTTTAAGAACGCCACGGAAACAAGCGTGGACCTTTATTTTTACGGGGACATTGTAAGCGATTGGTGGGGAGCATGGCAGGAAGAGGACCAGTACCCGGAAGCAATCAAGAATTTCCTTACCGAAGCAAACGGAAAGGACTTAAATATTTACATCAATTCCGGCGGCGGTTCCGTATTTGCCGGGATTGCCATTTACAACATGCTCAAACGGTATGCAGGAAAGAAAACCGTCTATGTGGATGCACTGGCCGGGTCCATTGCTTCCGTTATCGCATTTGCGGACAGTGATATGCCCACAATCCCGTCCAATGCTTATTTAATGATACATAAGCCATGGGCAGGGTGCGAGGGAAACGCCACGGACATGCGGAAAATGGCGGACACCCTGGATGCCGTGGAAAGCGGTATTTGGAGCATTTACGCCGAACACCTAAACGAGGGCGTGGACATTGAAACAATAAAGGAACTTATGGAGCAGGAAACATGGTTAAACGGCACCCAGGCCGCCCAGTATTTCCGGGTAAAGGTTGGAGAGGAAAACACCATTGCCGCCGCCGTGCAGGACTACACAAAGTTATATTGTCACAATGCCCCCAAAGATATTTTAAAACCTGGGGAAACCGCCGGGCAGCAGGACAAGGCGGACCAGGAAAAACGAAGCCAAATTGTTGCACTTACCATGGCCCATATGGGGCAGTAGAAAGGAGAATAGGACATGACAAGAGAAGAGTTAATGAAAATGTCAAAGAAAGAACTGAAAGACAGACTGAAAGACCTGGGAAAGAACGCCCAGGCGTTAAGCGGCCAGGAATTGACAGATGCCATGGACGAAGCCAGAACCATTGGGGAAATCCTGGACGAGATTAAAGCCAGGGAAGATTTAATGGCGGCCGCCCAGGCAGCAGGGGGCACGGACCCGGAAGATACTGGGGACGGAAAACCGGGAGAAAACGGAAGCGAACCGAAAAACCAGGTAAGAGAAAAGAGCGGAAAAGCCTTAAAGGACGGTAAAAAAGTTTCCTATAAGGCCAAAGCCCTTGCAAACCCCCGTAACGCATTAAGCACGGCAACCGGGGTGGTAATGCCGCATCATACAAGCCCGGATATTATGCCGACTTTCAACAATGTTTCTTCCCTTATTGACAGAGTAAGGACCGTTCCGCTTGTTGGCGGCGAAAGTTATCAGCGGCCTTTTGTAAAGTCTTACGGGGACGGAGCCGGAAGCACAACGGAAAACACAGATTACAACACTTCTGAACCGACTTTTGGATATGCGGACATTGTGCGTGAGAAAATCACGGCATACGCAGAAGAGCCGGAAGAAATGTCAAAACTGCCGGATGCAGATTATGACGGAGTTGTGGAAGAAAGCGTGACCCGTGCAATCAGAAGATACGCTTCCCGTCAGATTTTGGTAGGTGCTGGCGGAACTGGAAAATTCCGTGGAATTTTCTACAATCCCACTTCTTCAGCGGATGACATTATTGACCGCAACACCGACATTTCCACCATTACCGCCATTGATGACGGAACACTGGATGAAATCATTTATTCCTATGGTGGGGACGAGGATGTGGAAGATATGGCGGTGCTTATCCTTAGCAAGAAAGACCTTAAAAAGTTTGCCAAGTTAAGAGATAAACAGGGCCGCAAAGTTTACACCATTATGAACCACGGAAACACGGGAACCATTGACGAAGTGCCTTACATTATCAATTCCGCATGTGCAGAAATCGGCGGCACCGCAGACGCATATTGCATGGCGTACGGCCCGTTGAGCAATTACGAAGTGGCTATTTTCAGTGATATTGATGCACAGAAATCCACGGAGTACAAATTTAAGCAGGGCCAGATTGCTTATAAGGCGTGTGTATTCATGGGTGGAAATGTGGTTGCCAAGAACGGATTTATCCGTGTGAAGAACCCTGGGGCATAAGGTTGATGGCGTAAGAAAGGCGGCAGAGCATGACAGAGAAAGAATTGATTGCCAAGGCCAAATTAAGGGTGCGTAAAACATCCAATGACGTTTTAGACGAGGACGTGGGGCAACTTGTAGCGGTTGCCCTTGCGGACTTAAAGCGTATTGGCGTACACCAGGACTATTTGGACCCGGAAAACATCACAGACCCTTTGATTATCGAAGCCGCATTGATTTATACCAAGGCGAATTTTGGCAACCCGGAGAACCATAACGAGTTAATGGCATCCTATGACATGATTTGTACGAAAATCAAAGGCGGTGGCTACCATAGAAGCATTAGTGACACTGTTAATTAAAAAGAACCAAACGGAATACCTGGAAAAGGACGTTTTTGGAAAAATCAACCCGGTTGGCCGTGATGAATTTACGGCGGCCGGGCAAAAGGGTTTTAAGGCATCCATGATGGTTGAAGTTTGGGGATTTGAATATGAGAACCAAACAGAAATAAAGGTAGATGGCAAGAAAATGGCTATTTACCGAACATACGGACCAAAGAGCAACGGCAAAGTGGAACTTTACGCCGGGGAAAGGGTGGGGAAAGGTTGAGAGCATCCATTGACAACCTGGACGAAGCCATAAAGGCGGAATTGGAAAATTGGAGCAATGACGTTGTAAAACGTGCGGCAAATGAAGCGTTTGAAGAAACCGCAGCCGCAGCCGCCAAAAGTTTAAGACAAGGTGGACCGTACCAGGAAAGAACGGGAAGATATACCAAAGATTGGACATATGACCAACGAAGCGGCAGGACTTCTGTTATAACCGGGCTTAATGGTTATTCAGTATACAACAAAAAGAATTACCAATTGACCCACTTACTGGAAAAAGGCCACCAGTTACGCCGGGGCGGCAGAACTTACGGAAACGTAAAAGCGTTTGAACATATTGCCCCAGTCAATGAAACCCTGGGAGATTTGGCCGTTTCAAAAATTACGCAGAAAGTGAGGGGATAGCATGAACGTGGAAGAATTAGTGGAAAGAGCCAAAGCCTTTTCAAAAAAACACGGCGTACCCATTACAAAAAATGAGTTTGAGGGAACCGTTGATGACCCGGTGCCGCCGCTTCCTTACATAGTTTACCTATTATCTCACGAAACGGGCAGAGGGGCGGACGGCCTAAACAACCTCAAAGCCCAAGATATAGACTTTGAACTTTATACGGCAGAGGATAACCAGGAACGCAAAGACCTGGCGGCGGCGTTTGAAGCGGAAGTGGTGCCGGATGTGGAATATGACATGTACCTGGCACCTATCCCGGACGAAGAATGTTACCAAACTGCCTATGAAATCAAAGGGTTACTTACCAAAACGAAAGGAGTAAACAGAGTATGAACAAAGAAAGCATTGTTTTAGGTTCCGGCGATTTGTATTGTACCGAGTTTGAGGGAACAAATGCGGAAATGCCGACCAACGAAGAACTGGAAACCGAAGAAAACCGCCTGGGCCACATTAAAGGCGGTGCAGAAATTGAGTATGCACCCTCTTTTTATGAAGCCAAAGACGATATGGGCAAAGTTTCCAAGGTTATCATTACCGAAGAGGAAGCAACCATGAAATCCGGCATTATGACATGGTGCGGAACCACGTTAAAGAAATTATGCCAGACGGCCAGAGTAACCGAAGATGCAGAGAAGAAAAAGCGTACTGTAAAAATCGGTGGTATTGGAAATGCAGACGGAAAGCGTTATGTACTTCATTTTGTCCATAAGGACACCGTGGACGGGGACGTGAGAGTTACCATTGTCGGAAGCAACCAGGCCGGATTTACCATTGCTTTTGCCAAGGACAGTGAAACGGTTATTGATGCAGAATTTAAAGCACAGCCCATGGATAAAGAGGGCACACTTATTTTGTATGAAGAGGATATGGAACCCATAACCGCATCCGATACCTTGTAGAAACCACCAAAGCGGCCAGGGAAAACCCCGGCCGCTTTTTTGAAAGGAGAATACCACTATGGCAGTGAAAGAATTTAATTGCAATAAGTTAAAAAGGACGTTCTGGCCGTTCACATTAAAGGACAAGACGGACGAAGCCGGGAACGTGACCGAAAAGGGAAAGAAAATCCTTGTGAGGATGCCGCAGAAACACGTTTTTGAAGCCATCAAAGACCTGGAAGATACGGACGAGGGCAACCCCACTATTGAAGATACGGAAAGCATTTACCGTTTATTGGCAGCAGTGTTGAGCAATAACATGGGAAAGGTGCCCGTAACGGCAGAGGATGTGGAAGATTACGACATTGAAGAGTGTACCGCCATCCTGGAAGCCTATATGGAATTTGTGGACGAGTTAAAAGCAAACCCAAACTAAAAATGCCCTTTTATCCACGCCAGGATAAAGGGGACGAGATACCATATACACTTCTTACACGGCCGGAAAAGTTAGTAATGGACTATTGCCATATTGATATTTACGAAGTCCAGGAAATGGAAATTGACGTGTATTTATTTTTTATGCGTGAAGCCATGATTTTTGAAAACTCAAAGACAGAAGAGGGCCGGGAATATCTGAAAAACTGTTGGCGTATGGAGCAGACCAAGCCGGACCGTGAGGGATTGCGGAAGAATTTTAAGAAGAAAGGGGGTTAAGGCATGGCTAACAATATAAAGGGTATAACCATTGAAATTGGCGGCGATACCACGAAACTTGACAAGGCCCTGGGCGGCGTAAATAAAAACGTGAAAAGCACCCAGGCAGAACTTAGAGAAGTGGAAAAACTGCTGAAATTAGACCCCAAGAATACCGAAGCCCTGGCACAAAAGCAGCAGTTACTTACAAAAGCCGTGGGAGAAACCAAGGAAAAACTGGACGTTCTCAAAACGGCAGAAGCCCAGGTGGAAGAACAGTTTAAAAAAGGCGAAGTTTCAGAGGAACAATACCGGGCTATCAAAAGAGAGATTGAAGCCACGGAACTTTCTTTGAAGAAATTAGAAGAGGAAGCCGGGAAAAGCAATCTTTCCCTGGAAAAAGTGGGGGAAGCGTTTGGAAAAGTAGGCGGCAAAGCCACGGACATTGGCAATAAACTTTTGCCAGTGACCGCTGGGGTTACGGCTTTAGGTGGTGCCGGGGTAGCGGCGGCAATGGAATTGGATGATGGTTACGATACTATCATTACAAAGACGGGAGCCACCGGGGAAGCCCTGGAAGAACTGAACGGAATTGCGGATGACCTTTTTACGGAAATGCCTATTGAAATGCAGGATGCCGGAACGGCCGTTGGAGAAATCAATACCCGTTTTGGAGCCACCGGGGACACCCTCAAAGACCTTTCAAAGCAGTTTATAGAATTTGCCAATATCAATGACACGGATTTAAACAACTCCATTGGTAAAACGGACAAAATCATGGAGCAATACAACATGGATGCATCCGAAACGGGCAACGTCCTGGGACTTCTCACGAAGAAAGGCCAGGAAACGGGCATAAGTGTGGACACGCTTATGGACAGTTTGCAGAAGAATGGGGCCACATTTAAAGAAATGGGGCTTAACCTGGTGCAGTCCACAAACCTTTTGGCACAGTTTGAAGCAAACGGCGTAAATGCAGATACGGCCATGGCAGGGTTAAGAAAATCCATAAAGGTATACACGGACGAGGGCAAGAGCGTTGACGAAGCCCTGGGCCTTACCATTGATAAAATCAAAAACGCATCCAGTGAAACGGAAGCGTTAAGCATTGCCCAGGAAGTATTTGGAACCAAAGGGGCGGCGGAAATGTCAAACGCCATCCGTGAGGGAAGAATTGACCTTGAAAGTCTTTCATCATCCATGGAAAATTACGGAACCGTAGTTGAGGACACATTTAATGCCACGCAGGACCCGTGGGATGAAGCAAAGGTGGCGGCCAATAATTTGAAACTGGCAGCGGCAGACCTAGGCACTACTCTTTTAGGTTCCTTGCAGCCGACCATTACAAAAGTGGTGGGAAAAGTGAAAGAGTTTACACAGTGGTTTAAGAATTTAAGCCAGAGCCAGAAAGAAACCATTATTAAGATTGCGGCCGTAGTGGCGGCAATCGGTCCGGCACTTATCATTTTTGGAAAAGTAGCCACGGGCATTTCAAACATCATAACCGTTGTGGGAAAGATTGGCCCGGCCGTCAAAGCGGCAAAGGCGGCATTTACGGCGTTTCATGCAGTATTGGCAGCAAACCCCATCATATTGATTGTAACGGCAATCACGGCGGTTATAGCCATCCTGGTAACGCTTTATAACAAGTGCGAGTGGTTCAGAAATGGAGTAAATGCCATTTGGGCATCCATTAAAAAAGCGTTTTTTGCCGCATGGGACGGAATAAAGACATTTTTCACGGAAACATTGCCAAACGCTTTTAACACCGTGGTTGATTTTATAAAAAATAACTGGCAGGGGCTTTTATTGCTTATCGTAAACCCGTTTGCCGGAGCGTTCAAACTTCTTTACGATAATTGCGGAGCGTTCCGGGAATTTGTGGACAATTTTGTGGCAAATATAAAGCAGTTTTTCCAAAATTTGTGGAACGGAATAGTTGCCATATTCCAGGGCGTGGGTCAGTGGTTCATTGACCGATTTACAGAAGCCTATAACGGCGTGACGGGCGTATTTGCGGCAATCGGCCAGTGGTTCGGTGCCCGGTGGCAGGATATCAAAAACGCCCTGGCCCAGGTGGCAACGTGGTTTCTTACCATGTTTACCAACGCCTATACCAATGTGACAAACGTATTTGCGGCAATTGGTTCCTGGTTTGGTGCCCGGTGGACGGAAATTAAAACGGCCCTGGCAGCAGTGCCACAGTGGTTCGGCACCCAGTTTCAAAACGCATGGACCAATATTAAAAACGCCTTTGCCAACGTGACTTCTTTCTTTTCCGGCTTGTGGGAGAAAATTAAGGGATGTTTCGTTGACGTAGGTGTAAAAATCGGTTCAGCCGTAGGGGATGCCTTTAAATCTGCCATTAACTCATGTTTGGCTACCATTGAGGGCGTTGTAAATAAATTTATCCGCATGATAAACGGTGTAATTGGAATTATCAATGAAATACCGGGCGTTTCCCTGGGAAAAATAGGGGAATTGTCATTACCAAGACTGGCAAAAGGCGGCGTGCTTAGAGAGGGCACGGCCATGGTGGCAGAAGCCGGGCCGGAACTTCTTAGCATGGTAAACGGAAAAGCCGTTGTTACACCACTTACGGGAAGTGCAAGAAACCATGCCATGGAGAACGCCGGAAAAGGCGGTGGCGGATATGTTCAGAATGTGAACATTACAAGCCCCAAGGCGTTAAGTCCGTATGAAGTAGCAAGACAAACGAGATTACAGACAAGAAGCATGATTTTGGCAATGCAAAGGGGGTAAGCGGAAATGTCAGATATTAAAGTGATATGCACCAGTGATAAAAACGTGGCATTGACCTTTACCTGGGACGAGTTTACCCCGTTCCATTTACTGGATATAGAGGGAATTTACGGCATTGAAAGTAATGTAGTAACAAGCGAAAACACCACAACGGACGGCAGCACTTACCAGGGAGCCACGGCAAAGGAAAGAAATATTGTCTTAACCGTGGAAATGGATAGCAATTATAAGGCAAACCGTAACCTTTTATACCGCACCTTTCCCATTAAGCGGACGGGCACCATGCAGTATATAGAGGACGGGGAAGCCAAAGCCATTGAATACGAAGTGGAAAGCATCATACCGGGAAATACAACGGGCGTGGTGCGAGATTATACCATCTCCCTTAAATGCACAGACCCGTATTTTAAGGACCTGGCAGATATTGAAGTGGTAATGGCATCCTGGGTAAGTGATTTCTATTTCCCGGCGTGTTTCCCGGAAGAGGGCCGCATATTTGGACACCGTGAAGCAGATTTGGTAAAAGAAATTGAAAACGAAAGCGGTACTGACAATATCGGTATTGTGGTTATATTCCGGGCGGATGGCGGCGTAAAAAATCCGGCCATTTATCATGCCGAAAGCGGAGAATTTACCAAGGTGGGATATACGGACAATGATTTTACTATGTCATCCGGCCAGTATGTCATTATAAACACCTATACGGGAAAGAAAAATGTATACCTTTTGGACGGTGTAACCCAGGCAGAGATTGAGAACCACAAAGACAATTACGGCGTGATTGACTGGGACGAGGTTATTGAGAAATACGGCACCGTGATAAATGAATACCTGGACGAGGACGGGGACTTTATCCAGTTGCAGGATGGAACCAATACACTTACCTATTCCGCCGAAGAGGGCACCAACTACCTTTCTGTATCGGTATATTACAGAATTTCATATTTGGGGGTGTAGTCATGGAAATACATGTATATGACCGTAACCTTAAACGGTTGGGGCACATTGAAAATCATACATCCTTACAGTGGCACCGAAAATATTATGAGTGCGGTACATTTGAACTTCATTGCCCGGTTACGGCGGAAAATTTAAGGCTTTTAAAGCCGGGAAATATCATAACCAAAGGGGATAAAAAGGAAGCCGCCGTGATACGGGGGGACCAGACGGAAGAGGAAAGCACCCTGGTAAATGAGATTACCAGAAACGGCTATTTTCTTCCCGTATACCTGGGGGACCGTTTGACCGGGCCGCTTTTCAATTTTAACGGCACCGTGGAAGATGCCATGCACTTTATGTTAAACCGTATGGAAAAAATCCCGTTATTACAGATTGGAGCCGATACCGGGGACAAAACAAAAGTGCAATTCCAGGCCACTTATAAAAACGTCCTGGAATACCACACGAAACTGGCGAGATTTGCAGAAATAGGTTTTCGTATTGTGCCGGATTTCAAAAAAAAGACCATGACCTTTGAAACATACAAGGGAGTGGACCGCACCCAGGCCCAGGGCACAAACCCAAGGGTTATATTTTCGGAAAGTTACGATAATTTGAACCAGGCAAAGCACAATTACAGTGATGCCACCATGAAAACAAAAGTTATTGTGGGCGGAGCCGGGGACGGCGCAAACCGCATCTATGTAACCGTAGGCGGCGGAACCGGGTTTGATTTACGGGAAGTGTTTTTGGATGCCAAAGACATAAACAAAGACCAATTGACGGATGCACAGTATTTGGAAGCCCTAAAGACCAGGGGGCAGGAGTACCTTAACGAAAACAAGGTGCTTGAAAATTTTGAAGCCGAAGCGGAAGCGGACGTTAATTTTATTTACGGAAAAGACTATGACCTGGGGGATGTTGTAACAGTCAAAAAGAAAAAGTGGAACACCGCACAGAACCTTAGAATTACGGAACTTTGCGAGGTTTACGAATACGGGGGCATGTATGTGGTACCCACTTTTGGGGATGCCCTACCCACCACAATAAAATGGGACGAATAAAGGAAAGGAGAGTGAAAAGACCATGGCAGTAAGAGGATTTTTCTATAATGCCACCGACCTAAACGATAAAGAACACATGTACAACGGTCAGGACATGAACGAGGACAAAGCCCCTTTTTACAAAGAGGGCGTGGCGTATGGACATTTACAAGTCACGGCAGCAGGCGGAATGGAAGTAACGGTGGACGGCGGCACCCGGACGGGTTACGCCTACATCAATTTACATACCATCCACAATACCGCCCCGTTAAACCTCACATTGAGCCAGGCAAGCGGTACGCTTCCACGAATTGACCGCATTGTGTTAAGGAATGACGAAACTGAAAGAAAGCCGAGTATTTACGTTTTAGAGGGTGCATTTTCAAGCAACCCCCAGGCCCCGGAACTGGTAAACAATGACGTTATCCAGGAAAAGAGCCTGGCCCGTATTTATGTTCCGGCAGGAGCGGTTGAGATTACCCAGGCAGACATTACGGATGAAAGAGCGGATGAAACCGTGTGCGGCTTTATCGGTTCCCAGTTTGAAGAACTGGACTTTTCCCAGTGGAACGCACAGTTTAGTAAATGGTTTTCAGAAGAAAAAAAGGCCATGGAAAAAGACCACGAAGCCTTTGTAAAAGAGTATGAAAACCTTACACGGTCTTTCATGGATGAACAGGCAGCAGAATGGAACAAGTGGTTTGAGGACAAGAAAACAGAACTTGCCGGGGATGTGGCCGGAAAATTACAGTTGCAGATTGATGATTTACGGGCGAAAGTCCACAATATGGCGTACAAGGTATACATGGAATATTTGTTGGAAAATATCACAGCACCCGTTACAGTTACCCTTACCAATACCACAACGGGAACCGTGCAGACCGCCGATATTTCCGCCACGGGAATTGGCTTTTATATCACGGAAGCCGGGGACTACACGGTGGAAACAAATTTGGAAAGCGTTATGGCTATTCCGAAGAAATTTACTGCCGACAACACGGATTTAATGCACACCATGACCGTTGCATTGCGTGAGGGCACAAACATGGCCTACATTGGCAATTACATTGGAACCTATTTATTGAAAGAAAGCGAGGTATAAAAGCATGAAAGGATTTCCTAAAGTTATCAAAACCCGGTCCGACCTGGTAAATACCTACAAACTGGTAAAAAAGGGCAGTCTGGAAAAAGAAGATTGGTTGGCAGCAGTTGAAAAACTGGAAAATCAGAATTGGATAACATGCCCGGTTATTGAGTTATCCGAGGATAGAAAGACCGTCACTATCATGTTTTGTGCAGAGGTGGCAGAGGGCCAGAAAATCAAAAACGGGGCGGTTTATCCGACCGTTGCAAGCGTTGAAACGGCAGAGGTGGACAAAGATACCAACGAACCCGTGGAAGCCGCCGCAGAGGGCACAGAAAGCACTGACACGGCAGCAAAACAGAACAACACCATTACCCACACTATCTTAACCCTTTCCAAAGCCTTAAATATGGGCACCACAGAAATTGGCATCCCGGCAGCGGTTACATATTATGACCGCCTGGGCATTACGAAAGAGGAAGTGGAAGCAATGAAAGGAGAATTGGCATAATGAGTAGATTATTTGTTTATGACGAAAATATGACGGATGAACGGGCGAAAATCACAGTTGCCAAAATGGCGGCCATTTCCGACATTGTGGCCCCGGTAAAAGAATACATCCAGTACAGTGACACGGGCACGGTTACGATTGCCGCCGGATGTGTGATTGCAGTAGGAGAAAACGCCGTATTTAAGACGGCAGAAACCGAACTTACCAAGGCAAACCTGGACCAGGGGGCCGATTTTGCACACGGAAGCGATTATTATATTTATATTTGCGACCCCGGAACGGATGCCCAGGATGAAATTTATTTGATTTCCTTAAATTCCACATTCCCGGACGGCGAGGAATGGGACGATACCAACACCCGTAAAATTGGCGGTTTCCATTATGGACGTGTGAGAAATACGGACGATTTTGGCCGCCCGGTCAATGCTTCCGGGTCCGTAAGGGGAAGCGGATGGGAAAGCAATACCCGTGTGGATATTTTGCCAAATTCCGTATGGACCACAAAGCACCGCCCTAAATGCGACCCGTCCGGCATGGTATATCTGGGGAACGCATTGTGGGGAGATATTTACCTTTCCAGTAATGACGGGGCTAATGGTTTGCAGTCCGTTTATAACGCCACACCGATTACGGGAACCGAGGGCCTTAACTGGTATATTGCCGGGGAACGTGCAAGACGTGTAGGAAAGAGATTGCCGGACTATATGGAATTTACCGTGGCAGCAGACGGAAGCCCCCAGGGCCTTGACAATTCCAATACCAACGGATGGACCGCAAAAACCAACACCGCAAGAACGGCCGTTGGAAAGATTGCAAACGCCGTAAGCAGTTTTAATATTTGCGACCTGGTGGGAAATGTTTGGAAATGGTTAAATGAGTTGATGCACGACCCTACGGCTTCCAGTGCCGCATGGTATGACGTATTTGGCGGCGGTTACGGCCAGGCTTATATGTATTCAAGCACTGGCTTGCACGCCCTCATTGGCGGCGGCAGTTGGGCCAGCGGCGTGTATTGCGGCTCGCGGGCCGTCGGTTGCGGCAACTACCCGTGGTACGTGAGCGCGTACGTTGGCGTGTGGTGCGTCTGTGACAGTCTGTAGTCTGTTTGGGTGGGCGAAAGCCCACCCCTATGAGGGAAGAACATGGCGGAAAATAAACAGAATACAAATACAAAACCAATAGACCCATACATGGAAAGTATGGTGCTATACCAGAAAATTTATGATTTCCTAAAATACATCTATCCAGTGTTGGCACAATTTCCGAAGTTTGAGAAATTTGCATTGCAGACCCAAATTAAAACATCCATATTTGAAATGTCAAAAAGCGTTATCCGTTTCAGAAAGACCGGGACAAAAAGCCACATTTATAATGCGGATGTGGAATTGCAGTTTATAAAAATGCTCATACGGTTATCTTATGACTTGGAATATAAAGCCATGAGCAAACACCGTTATGAGGTGGCAAGCCGACACCTGGCAGAAATCGGGAAAATAATGGGCGGCGTTATTGAAGCCGTAAAAGATGGAAAATGGAAATAATAAATAAGATTTGGGGAAACTGTTAATTCGCCCCAGGCCGTTCCTGGCTTGCACGCCCTCATTGGCGGCGGCAATTGGAACAACGGCGTGTATTGCGGCTCACGGGCCGTCAATTGCAACAACTACCCGTGGAACGTGAACACGAACATTGGCGTGTGGTGCGTCTGTGACTAATCAGCATTTTCAGACACAGAAACCTATGGGTTACTGGCAAAGATTTATCTAACATTTTTGATAAGTCAGACGGTTTTCCCGTTCCTGGGCACACCAGGACAAAATAACAAAGGCACCGCCTTTTAGTAAAAGAATATTTGAAAATTGGTAGGGCACAACATGAAAACAGTTAAAGGATTGCATGATAAAATGTATACCTTTGACAACGCCAATACTTCATTCCACCAGGCCGCAAAATGCAAGCGGTACAGTGAAGAGGTATTGGCTTTTTCTATGTCAAAGGAAGATAACCTTTTAAGGGCATGTGATGAAGTGGAAAACCTCACATACCACCAGGGAGAATATACCGTTTTTAAGGTATGGGAACCAAAAGAAAGGTTGATTATGGCGTTGCCTTTCTATGACCGGGTGGTGCAGCACATGATTGTAAACGCCATAGGGCCGGTATTTGAACAAGGGTTTTATTATCATTCTTACGCTTGCCGGGACGGGAAAGGGATGCACGCCGCAAGTAACCAGTTATACCAATGGATGTACGAGCTTATGGAGCGTGAGGGATTGCGGCTTTATGCCTATAAAGGGGACATACACAAATACTTTGCATCTATCCCACATGACAAATTAAAAGACGAAAACAGACGGTACATAGGGGACAAGAAAGCCCTTATCCTCATGGATGAAATCATAGATAAGAACGGGATATTGCCGGACGGCGTGGGCATCCCCGTGGGAAACCTCACAAGCCAGTTATTTGCCAATGTATACGGCAACCGCCTGGACAAATTTGTAAAGCACGTTTTACACATCCCGTATTACATCCGATACATGGACGATTTTGTTATTTTAACCCCGAACCTTAACCAGTTAAAGAAATGGGTTAAGAGGATAGAAGAATTTTTGGAAAAGGAAATGGCATTGCAGATAAACCCCAAAAGCACCATTCTTTACGCCGGAAATGGGATTGATTTTTGCGGATATATCCACCATCCAAATTATAGAAAAGTCCGCAAGGCATCCGTCCGGCGGCTGAAAAATGATGTGAAGCATTTGGAAGCCGGAGAACTGGACAAAGAAACATTTACAAGAAAATACGAAAGCCGTCTGGGGCACATGAGCCACGCCGACACCTACCATGTTACAAAGTCCATAGAATATGAATTACTGTTTTGGGAGTGGGAGCAAACACAAAACGGTATCATGCTTCCGACATAAAACCGGGTCAGAATTTGAACACGGCAGAGGGTATGATGCCAATAAGGGCAAAAAGAAGAAAGGAGAGGTTGGAAATGGATTTACAAACACTTCTGCTTGCCATGAGCATCCCAAGTGGCGTAACCGCATTTTGTTTTTGGCTGATTGAAGAAAAAATGAAACGGGAAAGGCAAGAAAGAGAGCAAAAGGAAGCCATACGGCAACAGAGCGAGATTTTATTGATTAAAAGTGTAATGGCAGCGATAGCCCTGGGAGAAGCAGCAGCCACGGCACTAAAGAACGGGCACGCAAACGGAGAAACAGAAGCCGCCCTGGAATATGCCCGGAAAATCAAGCATGAACAAAAAGACTTTTTGACAGAGCAGGGCATAAAAGGGATTTATGAGTAAACACAAACCATAAGCCGTAAAGGGCTTTTGGAATAAAGGAAAGGAGAAACACACCATGAAAAAGATTGATTGGGTAAGAAAATTGACAAGCCGTAAAATGTGGACGGCGGTAGCATCCTTTGTTTCCATGATGATTGTTGCGACTGGTGGAACTGAAAACACGGCCACACAGGTAACGGCACTCATTATGGCCGGGGCATCCGTTGTGGCATATATCATTGGCGAGGGGCTTACAGACCAGGCAAATGTTGGAGTGGAAACAACGGTGGAAGTGACAGAAGAAAAGGAAGTGTAAACCATGGACAAGCAGGAATTTATCAAAAAGATTGCCGGGTATGTAAAAAAATACGCTTCCGACTATGGAATTGCGGTACATAGTCCTATTATTGCCCAGGCTATCCTGGAAAGCGGATGGGGAGAAAGCCGCCTGGCGGCCGTGTACCACAATTATTTTGGCCTTAAATGTGGAACAAAGTGGAAAGGCAAAAGCGTAAACCTCAAGACCATGGAAGAATACACACCGGGAACCCTTACACCAATTACGGATAATTTCCGGGTGTACGCATCCATGGAAGAGGGCGTGAAAGGATATTTTGAGTTTATCCAGTTAGAACGCTACCAGAATTTACGGGGCATCAAGGACCCGGCGGTGTACTTAGAAACCATCAAAGCGGACGGGTACGCCACAAGTAGCAAGTATGTAGAAAATACCATGCAGATTGTTACGCAGTACGATTTGCAGCAGTATGACGTAAAGGGGGAAGAGAGCATGGCAAAATTAGCAAGTGCAGTATTGGCCCAGGCCCGTGCCTGGGTTGGCAGGAATGAAGCAGACGGAACCCACAAGGGCATCATTGACGTATACAACGGCCACACACCCCTTGCCAGGGGTTACAAGGTAAAATATACAGATGCCTGGTGTGCCACTTTTGTTTCCGCCGTTGCTATCAAATGCGGTTTAACTGGCATCATTCCCACAGAATGTGGTTGCGGTCAGATGATTGCATTGTTCAAAGCCCTGGGAGAGTGGCAGGAAAGCGATAGCAGAACGCCAACCCCTGGGGATGTGATTTTTTACGACTGGGACGACAGCGGAGCTGGGGACAATACCGGGTGGCCGGACCATGTGGGAATTGTCGAGAGCGTAAGCGGCGGAAACATTGTTGTCATTGAGGGCAACAAAAACAATGCTGTTGGCCGCCGCACAATCCCGGTAAATGGCCGTTACATCCGTGGTTATGGTGTACCGAAGTATGACAAGGAAACTACCGCACCGCCGCAGCCGTCCGGCGAAAAATCCGTTGCGGCAGTAGCCAAGGAAGTAATTGCCGGAAAGTGGGGCAATGGTGCGGACCGCAAAAACCGCCTGGAAGCCGCCGGGTATAACTACCAGGAAGTACAGAACCAGGTAAACGCACTTTTGAGCGGTGGAGCCACCAAACCCACAAAGACCGTGGCCCAGGTAGCCATGGAAGTAATTGCCGGAAAGTGGGGCAATGGTGCGGAGCGTAAAAACCGCCTGGAAGCCGCCGGGTACAATTACCAGGAAGTACAGAACAAAGTAAACCAGTTATTGAGATAGTGAAACTGTAAACACCGCCTTTTGGAATACACCCAGGCAAAGCAAGGAAAATAATATGTCACGAATAAGGACACGCCAATAAAAGACGTGTCCTTTTGCTATTCTGAAAATAAAATTAAAATATTCCGGAATATGCATTGACATATCCCGGAATATGTAATATAATAAAGACAGTTAAGGGAGATACTTAACGAATACATGGGCAAGCATAGAAAGGAGATAACATGAGCGAGAACATGACAGACAAGCAGATGGAAGTAATTTTGAACCTGGTAGCCGATAAATTCAGTAATTGCAAAGACATGGAAGAGGTTGCCAAAGCCGTGCAGGAAGTCAGAAACATGGCAAAAAAAGAAAAGCCCAGTGAATAGGCTTTAGGGACAACAGAAAGGGCGGCGGACTTGCCAAAACCGCCCAATCCGTTATAAATCATTATACAAGGACGGTGGGAAAATGGCAAGGACGAGAACCGAAGAATTTAATCAGATTAAGTACCAAAATGAATTTAACAAGGCAAATTATGACCGGGTGGAAGTAAATATGCCCAAAGGAAAAAAAGCAGTTATAAAAGGCGTAGCCAAGGCGGCAGGGCAAAGCGTAAGTGAATACATCAACCAGGCCATTGATGAAAGAATGGAACGTGAAAGTTAAAAGGAAATCAATCCAGAAAGGCGGCGTTATTATGAAAACATGGTATTGTGTAACATCTTCTTTTGATAATAGGGGCAGAGTAACGGCCAATATTACCGCAACAAAGGAAGCGGAAACGTGCCCGGAAAGCACCTATACAAGTACAAGCAGAAAAGACATTTACAATGATTGGTTTGAAAGCCTGGATGAAGCCCAAGCCTTTGCGGCTCAATCCAAATGTGCATAGTAAACCGCCAGGGCGGCAGCAGGACCGCCCGGCAATTAAAACGGCCACGCCGTCCATGGGCGGTGCGAGGGTCCGAAGCCCCTATAAACAGTTGACGGGTTGCAACGGTGGGCGTTGCGGTACTGTTTGACAAGTTTGTGCAGCGGTTTAATGCGAACCGGGCGGCGTGCAGCAGGACGGGAAAAACGGCGGCACGCCTGGGCGGTGGGTAACTGCCCAAAACCAAACAAGACCGGGAACCCGGACCCCACAACGCCCAAACGGTTGCAATGATGAATGATAAAATGTATAATCAGAAAGAGGGGAACCACAACACACGAAAGCGAGGAACTTAACATGGGACTTTTTAGTAATTTATTTTCAAAGAAGCAGGAAACACCAACATCAGTGCCCCAGGCAGAACTGGAAGCACCTAAAACAAAAGGCGTGATTAAAACCCAACGCCATAAACTGGACAATATAGATGCCCACATGAAAGATATTATGGAACTTGTGGAGAAAAACGAGGACTATAAACTTTCTAAAAAGGCACTTATTGAGGACGTCCGGGATGATGAAAAAATTTATGAATATGAATTAAACGCCACCGCTAAATGTTGTATAGGGGGGTGGCGAGATACAAGTATTTGTGTCTGACACCTATATTGGCGATATAAAGAAAGGCAGCAGGGCCAAAGTTAAGAAATTGCTTGAAAGTGGAACCATCCAAAGGATTGATGCGGAAGTTTCCGGCGGAAATTATAAAATACTTAAAAATGTGAATGATAGTTACATAGTTGATGAATTAGAAGATGCTTTTAGCATTACCATTGAAATCACTTACCGGGAAGAGATTAAAGAAGAACAGTAAGCAACCTAAAAACAGATAAAGGGATAATTGGAGCGGCACGGATGTTTCCGTGCCCTTTTCAACCCACGGGGGACGATTTCATGGGAAAACATTTGAGCCAAAGCGATAGAATAAAGATGGAAACTATGCTTAATTCCGGGCATAAGGTTATAGAAATAGCGGAATACTTGCATGTGCATAGAAGCACAATTTACCGGGAAATGAAACGGGGAGAGTATACCCATAGAAATAGCGATTACACCGAGGAATTAAGGTATAGCAGCGATTTGGGGCAAAAGAACCATGATTGGAACGCCCAGGGAAAGGGCCGGAACATTAAAATTGGAAATGATTTACCGCTTGCGGAATACATAGAAGATAAAATTGTGAATGATAAGTATAGCCCGGAAGCCGCATTGATAGCGGCAGCAGAAAGCGGCATTGAATTTAGTACAACTATAAGCGTAAGGACCCTATACAGATATATTGATAATGGTATTTTCCTTAAATTAACCAATAAGGATTTGCCAGTGAAAGGAAAACGGAAAAACCATAATAAGAAAGTGAAAGTGCAAAAGAGGGCATCCGTAGGAGAAAGCATAGAAAACCGCCCGGATGAAGTGGATAACCGGGAAATATTTGGCCATTGGGAAATGGATACGGTAAAGGGTAAGCGTGGCACCACAAAGTCATGTTTACTTGTATTAACGGAACGCAAAACCAGGAATGAGATAATTTTTAAATTGGCAGACCAAAGGGCGGAAAGCGTGGTGGATGCCCTGGACCGTTTAGAAAGAAAATGGGGCGATATGTTCTATAAGATATTCCGAAGCATTACCGTAGACAATGGCGTTGAGTTTTCAGCCTATGAGGACATGGAGCGGTCAGCAGTTAGAGAGGGAGAAAAAAGAACCTACCTATTTTATTGCCACCCGTATAGTAGTTGGGAACGTGGAACCAATGAGAATACAAACCGCCTTATCCGCCGCCACATTCCAAAAGGGGAAGATTTTGACGAAAAGCAGGACAAGGACATTGAATATATAGAAAACTGGATTAACAACTATCCCAGGGGAATATTTAGTTTCAGAACTTCCGCCCAACTCTTTGATGAAGAGGTTAAGAAACTGGCATAAAAACTTTTTCAAAACTTGTCGCAAAACTATTGACAAAATATAATCACGTACAAATCAAAAGAAAAGTTTTGCAAACAATAAAATGTATGTTATAATAATATAACTGAATTAAAACGAACGAAAATAAACTCACGGGGGTATTCGAAATGCGAAACAATGAATCATCAGAAAACTATTTAGAGACCATACTTATTCTCAGCAAGAAGCTTCCTGTGGTACGCTCAGTTGATATAGCAAATGAGCTTGGATTTAAGAAATCCAGCGTGAGTATAGCCATGAAAAACCTTAGAGAGAAGAACAATATCACAGTTAGTGATGCAGGATTTATCACACTCACAGAGTCAGGAAGACAGATAGCAGAGATGATATACGAAAGACATGAGCTTTTGTCAGAGTGTCTTGAGAAGCTTGGTGTTGATAAGGAGATTGCAGCAGAGGATGCATGCCGTATAGAGCATGTCATCAGTCCTGAGAGCTTTGAAGCAATCAAGAAGCATATACATAAGAGCTGATATATGAAACCAGTACCGCATGGTACTGGTTTTTTAGTGTATCGTTTTTCTTGTATATATGAGAAAAATCATCTATAATAGTGAAGCTGTAATCGGCGACATAAAATCTGAAAGGGGAAAAGATGAAACAGATATTAAAATATTTGAAGGAGTACAAAAAGGAATGCATCTGTGCTCCGTTATTTAAGCTGCTGGAAGCATCCTTTGAGCTTATAGTACCGCTTGTCATGGCGGCAATCATTGATAACGGAATTACGGCTTCGGACAAGCCATATATATGGAAGATGGGAGGTGTGCTGGTGCTGCTTGCGGCAGTTGGTCTGGTAAGTTCGGTCACAGCACAGTATTTTGCGGCAAAGGCGGCAGTCGGTTTTTCCACAAAGCTTCGCCATATATTGTTTGAAAAGATAGAGTCACTGTCATTCTCAAAGATGGATACAGTGGGCACATCGACACTTATCACGAGGATGACAAGCGATATAAACCAGGTGCAGTCAGGAGTCAATCTGGTGCTTCGACTCTTCCTTCGCTCGCCATTTATTGTATTCGGAGCTATGGCGATGGCTTTTACAGTAAATGTAAGAGCGGCAATGGTTTTTGTAGTTACCATACCTCTGCTTTCAATAGTGGTATTCTCAGTTATGGCTGCAAGCCTTCCGCTTTACAAAAAGGTGCAGAGCTCTCTTGACACAGTGCTTTCACATACCAGGGAGAATTTAGAGGGAACCAGGGTTATAAGAGCTTTCAATAAGCAAAATGATGAGATTGACAGCTTCAACAGGGACAACGAGCTTTTAACCAATATGCAGCAGGTTGTAGGACGAATCTCAGCACTCACCAATCCTCTGACTTTTATCATTATAAATATCGCAACAATCGCAGTTATCGTATCAGGCGGCAAGCAGGTATACGCAGGAATCCTCACACAGGGTGAGGTTGTGGCACTTGTAAACTACATGTCACAGATACTTGTCGAGCTGATAAAGCTTGCAAATCTCATCGTACAGGTGACAAAGGCAGTGGCGTGCGGTAATCGTATAGCGGATGTGCTTTCTATTCCATCAAAGCTTCCTGAGAAAAATCCTAAGCTCATTGGTGCAAAGGATGGCGCACCTGAGGTTGAGTTTGACCATGTCTGCATGACCTATGAGGGAGCGGCCGATGAGACACTCACAGATATAAGCTTTACAGTGCAAAAGGGGCAGACAATCGGAATCATCGGTGGTACAGGTTCAGGAAAATCAAGCCTTGTAAACCTTATCCCGAGGTTTTATGATGCCACAAAGGGTACTATAAGGATTCAGGGAAATGATATAAATGACTACGATGCAGTGCAGCTTCGAGATAAAATCGGTGTTGTAATGCAAAAGGCAGTGCTTTTTGCAGGAACGATAGCCGACAACCTGCGCTGGGGCAAAAATGATGCCACAGAGGAGGAAATGTGGAAGGCGCTCGATATAGCACAGGCGACAGAGGTTGTAAAGGGCAAAGAGGGAGGCCTTGACTACATGATAGAGCAGGGCGGCAAGAATTTATCAGGCGGTCAGAAGCAGCGTCTTACAATTGCCAGGGCGGTTGTAAAGGATCCTGACATACTGATACTTGACGACAGCGCATCGGCACTTGATTTTGCTACAGATGCGAGCCTTCGCGCGGCATTAAAGAACATGCATGGTGACAAGACAATATTTATCGTGTCACAGCGTACCTCATCTATCCAGTTTGCGGACAATATCATAGTACTCGACGACGGACAGATGGTTGGCTTCGGACCTCATGAAGAGCTGCTTGAGACATGCGAGACCTACAAAGAGATATATGATTCACAGTTTAAAAAAGAGTCGGATATGACCAGACAAAAGGAGGTGTAGAGTATGGCTATGGATAATGCGAAGATGAATAAAGCAGGCACAATCCGCAAGGTATTAAGCTACATGAAGAGATATATTCCTTTGCTTGTAATTTCACTTGCCCTGTCTGTTGTTACAGTGGCGCTTACGCTCTATTTTCCAATTCTCACAGGACGCGCAATTGATTTGATTGTAGGAAAAGGAAAGGTTGATTTTACGGCTATGACAGCCATCCTCACAAGAGCAGCAATAATAGTCGTCATAGCGGCAGCAGCCCAGTGGCTTACAAATATCTGCAACAACAGGATGACCTACAACATAGTGAGGGATATAAGGCGTGATGCATTTTTAAACATTGAAAAAATGCCACTTTCCTATATTGACAGCCACTCACACGGTGATATGGTCAGCCGTATTATAGCCGATGTAGATACATTTTCAGAGGGACTTTTGATGGGCTTCACACAGCTCTTTACAGGAATTGCAACAATAGCAGGCACGCTTATTTTCATGCTTACAATAGATGTGAAGATATCATGCATTGTAGTGCTCATCACACCGCTGTCACTTTTTGTGGCAAGCTTTATCACTAAAAAGACATATTCCATGTTTCAGCTGCAGACAAGAACAAGGGGAGAGCAGACATCACTCATCGACGAGATAGTAGGAAATGAAAAGGTCGTACAGGCCTTCAACCATGAGGATGAGGCGCTAGAGCAGTTTGACGAGATAAATGACAGATTACAGAAATGCTCACTGAGGGCAACATTTTTTTCAAGTCTTACAAATCCGAGTACACGTTTTGTCAACAGTCTTGTGTATGCCGGAGTCGGAATTTTTGGTGCCATGAGTGCACTCACCGGCGGAATCACAGTAGGACAGCTTTCATGCTTCTTATCATACGCCAACCAGTACACCAAGCCGTTCAACGAGATATCGGGTGTCATCACAGAGCTTCAGAACGCACTTGCCTGTGCTGCTCGTATCTTTGAGCTGATTGAGGAGAAAAAAGAGATACCGGATGCTTCAGATGCGGTAACACTCGATGAGGCAGACGGCCGTGTGGACATAGAGGATGTTTATTTCTCATATGTGCCGGATAAAAAGCTTATCGAGGATTTCAATCTCCATGTAAAGCCTGGACAGCGCGTGGCTATCGTAGGTCCGACAGGATGTGGAAAGACGACTATTATCAATCTGCTTATGAGATTTTATGATGTAAACAGTGGAATAATTAAGGTGAGCGGACATGATATCCGAAAAATCACACGAGAGAGTCTTCGTGACAACTATGGTATGGTGCTTCAGGAGACATGGCTCAAGAAGGGTACAATCCGTGACAATATCATAATGGGAAAGCCTGATGCCACAGATGAGGAAATCATTGCAGCAGCAAAGGCATCCCATGCCCACAGCTTTATCAGACGTCTGCCGAAGGGCTATGACACTGAAATCGGTGAGGACGGCGGCAGCCTGTCACAGGGACAGAAGCAGCTATTATGCATCACAAGAGTCATGCTCTGCTTACCGCCTATGCTGATATTGGATGAGGCAACATCATCGATTGATACACGTACAGAGATTAAGATTCAGAAGGCATTTCTTACCATGATGCAGGGCAGGACAAGCTTTATAGTGGCTCATCGTCTGTCTACCATAAGGGAAGCGGATATTATCCTTGTTATGAAAGACGGAAAGATTATAGAGCAGGGCAATCATGAGAGCCTGCTTGCAGCGGACGGATTTTATGCGAACCTCTACAATAGCCAGTTTGCATGAATATAGCCAATGAGTAAGAGAAGGCGACCGGCGCACGAGG